>Ga0316204_10001097_pt1 | contig 80017 bp, 73 predicted proteins | sample 6monrhotite_MG_2_FD_205661 | JGI IMG/M metagenome (GOLD analysis project Ga0316204, IMG submission 205661) | Microbial mat bacterial communities from mineral coupon in-situ incubated in ocean water Damariscotta River, Maine, United States -... | ecosystem: Environmental > Aquatic > Marine >... | reverse complement strand
ACTTCAACTCAACTTATTTGAAAAGCGTGATTTGATGGCTTTGTTGCGTGGTGATCCTATATCTGATAATCGCGTGCCGATAAATCAGCTAGATTTATTCAGAAGTTAACGGGACAGCAGTGATAAATTTTAAAACTTGTTAAGCCCTCCCCCTCAATAAACGCATTGGGGAAAAAACCGAATCGAATACTAAGAAGACTTACCGAACAAATGAAACCAATTAAAAATATTGCATAATATTGATTAAAGTGTCTTTTTAAAAAAAATGATGAAGTTAATAAGATAGTCGCTTCCAGGTATCTACTAACAAGCCAAATTTGAGCCGAAGTATTTGTCGATCCCATGTCCAGTAAATTCATTCCTGGAAACGCAGCAGCATGAATGAGATCTAAAATTCCAACCCAGATATATCCAATGCCGATAAATAAAATATAACTATTCCTGGAAAAGGAGTAGGTATTCCAAGCCACCATGCCACATAGAAACGCGATAAACACAGCAAATAATTCTGCCAAAAGATGGAAAAGAAGATAATTTGTGGTTGATATCAAAAACAATATGAGCGCTAGAAAAGTGGGTAGTGCCAATCTCATCCAATGAGTGTTTTTCAAGCGCATTATTTGTAATCCATTATATTATTGCCGATGAAATTGTGTGCAATCTAGAAAAAACCGTTGTTTACAGTCACCAGCTAACTTAACTTCAGCAGTACAGTATCCTTCAGTCTCATCGGGCCTAATAATCCAATTGTGCAAATCAAGCGCCAGTAATCCCGAAGGCAGTTGCTGCATTTTTACCACACTCTCTTGTAGTAAAGAAATAATTAAACCTTCTACCTGATGGCCTACACTCTGGTTTCCTGAGAAAGACGAAGCGATAGAGATTTACGAAACCATTACAACTAATGTTAAAATTGTTTTTGATTATTTAGAGAAAAAACATTTACAAGATAATGGCACAACCTTTCACTGATACAGCGCACCTTCGGAATATCCTGGGTAATATTTACCTGTCAGGCAATATCATGTATATACACAACCCCTATATTATTAGTGTTGCTTAACGATCATATGACCTCTATTTGTGGTATCGACTTTGGTACTTCTAACTCTGCGATTGGTATCGCTAAAAACGGATGCCCACAACTGCTTGCTTTGGAAAATGGGGAGCCTACGCTGCCTAGTGCGCTATTTTTCAACTTTGATGAAAAAACAATAAGCTTCGGCCGTGTTGCTATTGATGACTATATTGATGGTGAGTACGGTCGTTTTATGCGCTCTTTAAAAAGTATTTTGGGTACTTCACTCGCTAACCAGGAAACTCACGTCAATCAACGACAAGTGAGTTATAGCGAGATTATCGGTGAATTTATTGCTGAGATTAAACGTCGTGCGGAGTCACAATTAAATGAGTCGCTGGATCGTGTTGTGATGGGTCGCCCGGTGCATTTTGTAGATGGTGATAAAAAAGCCGATGACAATGCACAGAACACTTTGGCTGATATCTGTCGAGCGATAGGATTTAAAGATATCAAGTTTCAATTTGAACCCATAGCCGCCGCATTGGATTACGAACAAGATCTGACACAAGAAGAGCTCTCTTTAATTATCGATATTGGCGGTGGTACTTCCGACTTCACTATTATTCGTCTTTCACCAGAAAACCGAAAAAAGATAAATCGTTATCAAGATATTCTCGCCACCACGGGTGTTCACATCGGTGGTAATGATTTCGATCGCCGTTTTAATCTCGCTAAAACAATGCCAGCACTCGGCATGCATAGTCTTATGAAAGGACCAAAACGTCTTGAAGTACCACCATCCCCTTATTACGATCTCGCTACTTGGCACCTGATACATAATCAATACCAGCGAAGTAATATTCACAACATGGAATCTTTACGAATGCGCGCTGAACAGCCCGAACTCATTGCGCGCATGATCAAACTGCTTAAAAACCAGGATGGCCATCGCCTGATTGGTCGGATAGAAGCTTGTAAAATCGAGCTAGCAAGTATGATTGAGAGCCAACTGAATCTTGATTTTATTGAGCAAGGACTCCAACTCAATTGCCACCGAGAGGAGTTTGATAATGCAACCACACGCGAGGTTGAGGCTATTGCTAAAACCATCCAGGAAAGCTTAACTATCGCACAAATTAACGCCCAACAAATCAGCAGTGTTTTCCTTACGGGTGGCACTACTGGCTTACCCTCTATACGCAAAGTGGTAAAAGATGTTTTCCCCAGTTGTCAATTAGTTGAGGGGGATCGTTTTGGTAGTGTTGCCACGGGATTAACACTAGACGCAATGAGGCAATTTGTTTAAAGAGAACTATTTGTCAATAACGGTTAGCTTGCAAACTTCATCATTTAATCTCAGATTGAGGGCTTAAACATATTGTCCTGCACACCAACCTGATGACCACGCCCATTGAAAATTATAACCACCTAACCACCCAGTGACATCCAATACTTCTCCGACAAAAAATAATCCTTTCACGTCATTTGCTTCCATCGTTTTTGAGGATATTTGATTGCAATCAATACCACCCAAGGTAACTTCGGCAGTACGATATCCTTCAGTCCCATTGGGTTTAATAATCCACTTATGCAAATTATTCGCAACAATCTCTATCTGCTTGTGCGATATATCCACAATGGACAACTCTAATAATTCTTGATTTACCAATGTTTCTACCACCCGTTTGGGTAACAGTTGTACGAGGAATGTTTTTAATTTCTTTTTCGTGTGGTTTTTATTCAAATCCATCAAATCAGACGATAGATCGTGATCAGGTAATAAATTGACCTTAATTTCTTCTCCTGGCTTCCAATAAGATGAAATTTGTAAAATTGCTGGCCCACTCAATCCACGGTGAGTAAATAAAATATTCTCCCGAAAACTTATCTGTGAATTACTCACGAGACTATCAATTGCAATACCGGAAAGTTCGACAAAACGATCTTTATCTTTCGGTTGTAAGGTGAAGGGAACTAAACCTGCCGAAGTTGGAATAATATTAATAGCAAACTGCTCAGCCACTCGATACCCAAAGGGCGTAGCACACATTTTTGGGATGGAAAGTCCGCCGCTTGCAATAACCAGCGAATGACATTCTATTGTCTCGTTGTTAGTTTTTACAACAAAGTGATTATCGGCACGTTGTTCAATTTTTTCCACTGATGTTTTTAACTGAACGTTAACCGAGACGTTTTTGCATTCCTCTAGCAACATGTTGAGAATGTCTTTTGCTGAGTCATTACAAAAAAGCTGGCCGTGATCTCTTTCATGATAAGGAATATTATGTCGACAAACCATATCGATAAAATCCCACTGAGTAAAACGACTCAAAGCCGACTTACAGAAATGAGGGTTGCTTGACTTATAATTTTCAGAACTGACGTCATAATTGGTGAAATTGCAACGCCCACCACCGGACATGAGTATTTTTTTACCTGCCTTATTTGCATGATCAACAACCAGTACTTTACGCTTTCGTTTACCAGCCTCAATTGCACACATCAATCCCGATGCACCAGCACCAATAATTAAGACATCTACTTTCTTCATTCTAAAAACATAACCATGATTTGTATCTGGGCAGATTTTAACAAATTAAAGAGCTTGTCTCTCGATTAATTACATCGCAAAAACCCTGATAGATTTTTTTATAGATCTCACCAGGACAGTGAGCAATGCTACGTCCATCAATTTCACGAACAGGCAATAATTCCATACCGGTACCTGTCAAAAAACATTCATCTGCAGTATAGACATCATAAGGGGTCAGTGAACATTCCAGCATTGTCATCCCAAGCTCTCTGGCAACATCGATCACCACACCTCGGGTAATACCTTCCAGCGCTCCATCGATAGTTGGTGGAGTTTTTACAATATTGTTTTTCACAATAAATACATTATCAGCAGATCCTTCTGCAATCTTGCCTTCGTGATTCAACATAATGGCTTCATCCGCGTTGGCATATTTCGCCTCCATTAATGCCTGAATATTATTCAGGTAATTTAATGATTTGATCCGCGGCTCAAGACTGGAGGATGGGATGCGTCTTGTCGATGCAACAATCAACTTTGCACCTTCTGCTTTTTTGGACTCATCCACTAACGCAAGCTCATCTGCAATGATAAAAACTGTTGGTGTGGAACAATTAAATGGATTTATACCCAAGCGGCCTTCACCACGGGTGATTACCAGCCGTATATAACCATCAGCAAGATGAAATGCTTTGATAACGTCTGTTATCGCAGTGGTTAACTGTTCCAGTGAAAATGGCATCGCCAAGGCTAACGCTACGGCAGAATCATGCAGACGTTGCAAATGAGATTCCAAGCGGAACACTCGGTTATTATAGAAGCGGATCCCTTCAAACACACCGTCACCATACAACACACCATGATCAAATATAGAAACGGTCGCCTTTTCTCGGGGAACGATTTGTCCATTTAACCAGCAAACTGTCATTTTTTATTCCTCATTTATATTTAACTCTGTTCAATTTCCGAGATCTTATCTATTTAACAGCTACCATAACAGATACAGACTACTATCAATTCGACCATAACAGTTTTAACATATCGTCTATGTCTCAATATATTTATGAAAAAATCGGCCAAGAAATAAGCACAGCAATCCGCAAGGGTGTTTATTCTGTCGGCGAAAAAATGCCCTCGTTACGCTTCGTTAGTCAACACTATGGAATAAGTTTATCGACAGCTATTCAGACATATCAAATGCTGGAGAATGAAGGGTATATCGAAGCACTGCCCAAGTCGGGATACTATGTTAAAACCTGGATGGTAGACTACCATGCAGAACCGGAACCGACTCAAAGCTCAAAAACTCCCGCCACGATCAATATTGGCCAACTCGCTCTTTCTTTGATCGAAGAATCACAATCCAAAAAATTAATAAAACTCGGTGCTGCAGTACCCGACCAATCACTACTGCCCGTGCGAGCACTCTCACGCACACTAGCAGGTGTCGCACGAAAATACAGCGAACTGCCTGCTGCTTATGAAACAGCTAAAGGTGTTTTGCTCTTGCGTCGCCAAATCGCACGACTGATGCGGCAAGCGGGATGCAGCTGTTCACCGCAAGATATTGTCATCACAAATGGTTGTCTGGAAGGATTAACCCTCGCTCTTAAAGCCACAACCAGACCCGGTGAGACGGTTGCGGTAGAGTCACCAACCTACTTCGGCATTTTACAAGTTCTGGAATCGTTGGGTCTAAATGCATTGGAGATTGCAACTCATTCGACTCAGGGTATCGATCCCGATGCGCTGCAAAAAGCGATAGAGAACACTCAAATTTCTGCCTGCATACTCATGCCAAATTTTAGTAATCCACTGGGCTCTCAAATGCCCGAAGCCAACAAGAAGCGAGTGATAGACATCACTCAACATACCAACATTCCTATTATAGAAGATGATGTACACGGAGCACTTGGCTACCAACTCCCTCGGCCCAAAGCGCTAAAGGCTTATGACAAGGATAATAATGTCATCCTCTGCTCTTCATTTTCCAAAACCATCGCACCTGGCTACCGAATTGGATGGGTGTTAACATCGCGTTATATCCAACAAATTGAATATCACAAGTTTCTCGGCAATATCAGCACAGCTACTTTACCGCAATTTGCTTTTGCTGAGTTTCTCGCAAAAGGTGGCTTCCAACGTGCCATCCAGCACTCGATAAAAACATACCGAACACGTATGGAAAAAATGCGTCGCATCATCAGTCAACAGTTCCCTAAAGAAACACGAATATCAGATCCTAATGGTGGATTTGTATTATGGGTAGAGCTACCCAGCGCAATTGACTGTATGGCGCTTTATGAAAAAGCGCTAAATAGAAATATCGCCATAAGCCCCGGCATTTTATTCTCGCCAGGCGCAGAGTACAAAAATCATATCAGATTGAATTGTGCGGCAGCAGAGGAAGATAAAATGGAATTTGCTCTAAAAGTACTAGGTGGTTTAGTTTTTGAAATGTTGGAAAATTGACATAATTGTGCAACTCCAATGGTTAGTAATTGATGCTATCGAAATTCTCTGAAAAATTCTAACTCTAATAGAGGTATTATGTAACTTAGGTTACATAACAAAATAGAAGTATTATGTAACCTAAGTTACATAAACTTCGCCCAATAATAATTACCCATAGACAAATTAGTTATTGTTTTCGTTATGACGAGGCAATAACTGACAATCTGAAATTCAGATTAAATCGCTATATCATTTTATTTAGAAATATTTGTTTGTCGATTTTGATTACCGCTCACTTTTAACTATAATTAAATGGGTAGAAGTTAAGGGATTACGACATAAACATGTATCAGTCGCATTTTAACTTATCACACAAACCATTTCGTCTTAGTCCAGACGTCAGGTTTTTTTATGCCAGTAAAATACATAAAAATGCACTCGCTTATTTAGAATATGGACTCGATCAAAATGAGGGTTTCTTAGTTCTTACGGGTGACCCCGGTACTGGTAAAACTACACTTTTACACAAGATAGAACATTCACTTTCTCGACAGTTCTATATTGCTCGAGTTGATGTTTCCCCCGAAATGAAAACTCTGGAATTACTTCAGCTCATTGCGATGTCATTTGGAATTATGGATGTTCAAGAAAGCGGTGAAACTGATGTAGTGGAAAAAATCAGGAAATTTCTTTTATCACATCTGCATCATAATCACCGAGCAATAATATTTGTCGATGAATGCCATCATTTGTCTTACCAATCATTGGAAAGTCTCAGACTATTGACCAACATTCAACATCGAGAATTGCCGCTTATTCAATGTTTTCTGGTTGGTCAATCTTCCTTCCGCGGCCGCATCAGAGCACCTGAACTAGAACAGCTAAATCAACGAGTCATTGCGATTTGTCATCTTGAGACACTATGCGAGCAGGAAACTAAAGAATATATTCAACATCGCTTAATAACAGCTGGACATCCAGAGGCAAACCTTTTTAGCACGGGTGCATCAAGCATTATCCATAAATTTACCTCAGGCAATCCACGTAGGATTAATCGGGTATGTGACCGCGCCCTACTCTGCGCTTCAATTGAAGAAAATCAGCATATCAACGCGCGAATTATATGTGATGTTATTGAAGAATTATCTGCTGAAATGGAAATCGCATTTGATGTTAGTCAATATCGCTCAATGATTGAGGAAACAGAAAGTAAAGAGATTGTTCGTGAGGCTAATAACATTATTTGCCTTGATGCACAGCGTAGTTCGACGCAGAACATTAATCCCATAAAAACCAAGGTTATACTCTACGCTGTACCTCAAGATAAAGTGGCTTCGAGTCTGAAAGACGATAATAGTAATATTCTTTCAACAAAAAATATTACACAAGATAGAAATATTGGTTTACGAACCTATGAACCACGGTATAAAACAAAGGAAGTTAAAAAACGCGCTTTTCGTCCACATCTAATAAAAAGTATTGGCATTCTTTTTGTTGTCATACCCACGATATATATTGCGACATCATCATTCAATAAAATTGACTTACCGTGGGGTATCTCATATTTATTCTCTCCAGACACAGACAATGTTACCAATAATGGAGAGTTAACCTCCCCTACATCTCTAAAGACGGTAAATCTAATACATGAAATAGAAAATGAAACCGTTTTAGAAAGCAATACAACCAACATGGAGGAAATGGAATTAAATAATAATAAACCGGAAGTCGCTGCATCAAATGAAAACACAAGTATTAACAGCATGGATGAGAAGAAACTATTGACACCTAAGTTGGAGAATAGCAGTGCAATTATAATAGCTAATCAGCATGTATCTCCAAAAGAACCTCTGACAAAAGCAATCAAAATTTCCTCTAATGAATCTCAGGCAACGCTAGCTAACGTTAAAAAACAGAAACAACAATCATCCCGCAATGAAAAAATTGATGTTAGTCCGATAAAATCTACTTCAAAATTGGTAAAAAAAGAGATTACTCCTAGCCCAAATCAACACAAATTAGCAAAAGTCTCCTCGAAAGATATTCAACAAGAAGGTAAAAAACCAGAACCGAAATTACCAAAGAAGTTGCTTAGCAAAGAACTGAAACAAATAGCAGCCAATAATACGGCACCATCCGCAATTAAACCGATAAGTCAGCCCATTCCCTCTCCGCAAAAGAAAAAAACAAATGAATTTGAACCTGACAATCTACACGAAGTCATTAATAAGTTTACAGGTGCTTATAAAGGTGGAGATATGAATAGCTTGTATTCTGTACTCAGTAAAGATATAAAAACGGATGACAGTAACAATAGAGATTCACTGACAGCACAATACGAAAAACTCTTCAACATAACAGATGATCGTGAACTCAAATTAATGAATGTTTCCTGGAAAACAGACACAGAGAAAGCGGCAGGAGAAGGACGATTTGAAGCAACGATATTGGAAAAAGGTCGCACTAAACCTCAAACCTATGCAGGTACGTTTACGATGAGTATAGAAAAACGAAATACTCAACTTGCTATTACGGATATGCGTTATGAATATCAATAATAAGCAAACAAAGATTTTCAGGCAACTAGCGCTTAATACTCCGTAAGATGATCAATAAACGATTCTATTATAATTATAAAACACTCATCCTATTTTATTCGTTACTTTTCTCTGCCTCATCTCCGGTTTTTGCCATTATTGGATTACCCGAAAATACAACACGATTTGGCACAGCATTGGGAATATCCGAGGTAAGTGTTACTGAGCCTGATGGTAAAAACCCTGATAAAGAACAAATGATCCCGTTAACCCTGATCGCTACAGATTGGTTGTCTTTCGGAAATCGTTATTGGCTTGAATATGTCAACGGAAAAGCGGCATATAAGGCATCCGAAGTAATTGTCGGACAAAACGTTCATTACTCTGCGCTAAGAGCAATCATTCAACGACATCTAAACATCAGTAAACAAATAAAGCCCTGGTTTGGGATAGGATTGGTTATCTCCCGCACGACCTTTGAAACGCGGCATACACAAGCGGATGACGGATTTTTGATTCAAAAGTTTGATGATCGCACCAGTCACAGTCTAGGTCTTATATTAAACACAACGATAGACTTCAATATTGAGAAAAACTGGTATGTGGGATTCAAAGCAGAGCAAACATTCAATCCAGACGTGAGTGTAAATACCCGTGGCGCAGGATTATTTATCCTTTATTTATATCCATAAATCTAAACACAGTATGAAACTGATTATTCAACTATTCGTTATTTTATTGATACTTCAGCTTATCGCGTGTGGAGCGGGAGTAGACTCTGTCAATTTACCGCCGGAACGTAAATCATCATCTATCAGTGGTTTTACCCTTGGCGGGTCATTAACAAACGCAGAAATCAATGTTTACTCATTTAACAATGGCAACAAAGGCAAGCAACTCGCCAATGGGACTATTGATGAAACGGGGTTTTTCGAGATCAATGTTAAAGAAAAAAGCCAGGTAATATTATTAGAAGCCACTGCTGGCACCTATACTGAGCCAGCTACCGATGAAAAAATTTCTATGCAAGAGGGTCAGGTAATTTCGACACTTGCTTATTATCAAACTGAGAAACCGCTTAATACCCAACTCTCTGCACTGACACATATAGCGGCATCGCATATTAAGTATCAAACGAGAAACAAACAAGACTTTTTCAATTCATTTGAAAATACCAGCCAATCACTAAAGAATTTATTTGAGACTGATGTTTTTAGCTCTTTTACAAATGAATCGTCTAATGCGTTAAACAAACCAAAATCGATTGACGACATTACGATGCATAAACAGTTTTTGTCAGCTATTTCCAGCTTAAGTAATTGGCTGGCGCAACAAAATGGTTATAGTGATCAAAAAACGATAAATACCCTTGAGTTAATTCGAGTGATGCACAATGATATAACAGCCGATGGATTGCTTGACGGATGGGGATTTAATACAGAAAACGAAGCAACGCGTTTATCGATAGGGTCTATCGCACTGAATGCCGACGTATATCGAATGGGCATCGCTCAACACTTGTTGGCATATTCTCAAAATCCACTCAATACCAGTGGAATCAGTAGTGAAGTATTATTACCTGTCGCAGAAAATTTTGCGAACAATCAACATGCCTTATTTGGTACAGATGAAATAAAATCATCGCCGCTAATGGCGCCTGAACTTAGTTCTCAATACTTAGCACCGAAAAATAAGGACGATACTTTCAAATTATCTATTGATGTTGATAGCGTTGTTGATATTGCTTCTGCACGCTTTGATATCAACGGCGAATCACTTGACAGTGCAACATCACCAAACCATCCGACACTTGAATTTAATTCTAACCAATATGAAGATGGCGAATATAATTTGGGTGTATCAGTATCTGACATTCTTGGAAATACAACATATTTGACTATTCCTGTAATATTCGACAGCATTTATCCAAGTAATATCAACGGATTTTCCATCAATGGCAGATTGGCCGAAGCAAATGTCGCTATTTCTACCTTTAGTAATGGTAACAAAGGTGAACACCTTGGCAGTGGAAAATCTGATATAAGTGGTTTTTTTGAGATAAGTGTTAAAAGTCAAAGCCAGGTAGTTCTAATAGAAGCCACAAATGGTTTTTATCGAGAAGCAGCTACCGATGAACAAATTGTCCTACAGGATGGCCAAACCATTTCAACAATGGCTGATTATGTCTCAGGCGAACCACTAAGCACTCGTCTTTCTCCATTGACCCATATTGCATCATCACTCATTCAATTTAAACTGAAAAATGGTGAAACATTTTCAGAAGCAAAGTCGAATGTGACACAAATATTTCAAGATATTTTTAATGTAGACGTGTTTGCTATTCCCTCCTTGACGCCTAATGAAACAGAATCAGGCGAACCTGAACTCATCACAAATGATGCGATGCACAATATCTATTTATCTACGCTATCAGGATTTAGTGCCTGGTTTGCAGTGCAAAATGGCCACCCAGATCAAAGTATTTTTAATACCGTTGAACTTGTCAATATTATGTCAAAGGATATTATTGATGACGGATTACTTGATGGCCTGGGTGTTGACAACAACAAACAAGCAATACAATTGGCCCTTGGAAGCGTCGCGCTTGATGCAAATGTCTATCGAATGGGCATCGCGTTATACCTCATGGCATATTTAAGTAGTGATACCAACAATAGTGGAATAAGCGATACAGAATTATTGTCTCTGGCAAAAGCTATTTCGAAAAGTGAACATCCTTTATTTGGCGCTGCAAAAGTGGATACAGTGCCAGCTTTATCACCTCTTCTTTCTCACGATTACCCAGAAACAATTAGCATTACCGGAGTATTTCGACTAGATGTCGGTGTTAAAAGTTTTATTGATCTGGAAAATATGGTTATCTATTTAGATGGAGAATTAATTGGGGGGATTAATACACCAGACAAAGCTGAATTCACACTGGATTCAAATAGTTATTCAGATGGTGAACACGAAATAGAAGTTATCGTTACCGATGTGTTTGGTAATGAATCTAGCCTAACTATTCCTGTAATTTTCGATAATATTTCATTAACGATAGATACACCACTAATCACCAATCAGGAAAACCTGACCCTGTCAGGGAGGTATTTTGGTGATGATATTGTAGTAATAAGTGTTGATAACATCCCGATGGCAATATCACTAGATGGCACATGGTCTGGCGAGATCTCTTTGAATTTGGGGGATAATCCTTTATTGATCAAAATTGAAGATATTTCTGGCTATCAAGAAGAATTTACCTTCAACATGATTTTGGATCAAACACCGCCTGTTATTGATACTAAAGATAAACATAGTATAGCGAGATTTTCTCTGTCAGACGGAACTTATCAGGTAGAACAACTTGAAGATGAAAATAACCTTAGCCTCCCCCTTTATTTTGAGAGTGATAGCTTAAGCCTTAGCGGTTTATCAGTTGATCGTTCTACGCTGCAAGACAATAACATTCCATTTTTTGGATTCACAATTATTGATGCTCCCGATGGAATTAACAATACCCCGCTTGATGATTTAAACGTTGAGTTACGTTATTTGAAAAATAATGTACAAATAGGAGAAGCCAAACAACTTTCTGCGACGGAAAATGAATATCTTGTTCCTCTTGTTTCTGAGTTTTTACATATCAACTGGGATCAGACAAACCCTTCTGACACTCACAAAATTCAAATAACGGCCACAGATATCGCCGGAAATACTCAGATACAGGACTTTACATTCCACGCGGATATTTATGTCCCTGAAATGCAGATGGATGCTGTGAATAATATTCCTCAGGATGTTTTTGCAACCACACCCTTTAATAATAGAATTGTACTTAACGAATTTAATTTTGAAAGCACAGAATATTTATTTACCAATACTACAGGTAGAGACTTCTATATCAGACTGCAAGATGACAATATTCATGAAGTGAAAAAGGTTATTGATGAAAAGATTCGAAAGCATCTTTGGAGAACAAAAACTATAACAGAATGGCAAGCCGGACAAATAACTAACGCATTAATCACAAACCAGTGTCCCACCGCCAGCGAAATGCATGATATTACACAAATATATAACTACGCAGGAGAACAGCTTGGCTGGGTGTTAGAAATGCTTCCGGCGCCGACTTATGGTGAAGCTTCCGACACTGATTCAGATGATCTACCAGAAAACGATCCTTCAACACTCTGGCAGGATGCATCACAGAGTTTTGTTGATCCCTACATGGAAGAATCAGATTTTAATAGCTTCGATCAAACAACTCTGTTTTACGAATTTGATTATATATTTAGTGGACCAAGTATCGCTTGGCCAGCTTCTATCCGAAACTGGTATGTTGAAGACAATAACAAAAATATCATTAAAAATTGTCCTAATATCAGTTTTTTTCAGGCGAGGCAGCATTTTTTCAACGAATCTGTAGATACGTATCCAAAAAACGTGGCTACTACTGCACAAGAGTCTGAAACATTCACAACTAAATCATTTAATGTTTTCGATACAGATACTGCATCAACTCTATTACCCCAATCAGGTTGGTACCACATACGCGCAGGACATCGAATAAGAATTACCAAAACAGTAACAACTCCATATCTAGAACTTTATGATGATGTATTAGATGATAGTGATTTTACGAGTTACATACTTCGCCGCCAGGACAAAACCCTCCGCTGGTCCATTAACAATTCCATCACCATTGAAACAACTTTCGATGCAGGCGAGGAGAATCTGAACTTGATGTCTCCGCGCTCACAAGACGTCGGTGAAGGAACGACAGTATATGAATTACATCGTAACTAAGACCAACCTACTAAGCTGCTTCTCGATATTTCAGCAATTTAATAATAGAAGCGATTTGACAAAAATAAGCCACCTGAACAAGTAGCACAGGAAGCCATATAAAAGGGAAATGAAACACTGCGACATTTGGTTGATCCAATCCAAACTGTTGCAATCCAGGATAAGGCATAGAGAGTACCGCATGTGATGTCACATTAATCAGCAGTAACAAGGAAACCACATTCCATATTAGCAAGCCCTTCCAAGACATTACCTTCCTATTGAAATAGAAATAAGCAACAATAGGTGCGGTAATACCCACTAACACATCAAAATTCCTTCCGTAGTAAGTCATTATCTCGGGGATATAACCCGCCGTTGCTAAACTAGCCAACACAAACACTTCCAATGGAAGACGAAATAGTTGAATATGTGTGAGTGACTTAAGTGATAACTGTTGAAAATAGACACTTCTCCAGTAAAGAGAAAATATAATAAGCATCGCTAATATTGGTGGCAAAAGCACCAATAACGCTCTAGGAGGCAACTCGAAAGACGCCAGGTAAAAACCGCCAATTGATAGTATGCTTTGAGCTACAACCCAAACCACTAATCCAATCGCAACGCCCCAGGCAAGTCTCTTGTGGCCGGTTGAAAGTAAGGGTGAGAGAATCAATCGTAAAAAAAACAGGAATACCAATAGGCAGAGTAAAATGAATGTAATGGTAATTGATACTGATAAATCTAACGACATATTCCACCTCTCACTGCGTAGCAATTAATTGTCAGTAATTCTAATTCTCCCTTTCCCCTCCATCCAGGGCGATTTATGACAGAATATGGGTCAAAAAGGACAAAATAGAGCAATGAAAAAGGTTGTGGTTCTCGCTTTCAACAACTGTTTAACATCAAGTATTATCGGTATTCTTGATGTATTGGCCGTCAGCAATATGTTTAACACGACAACAAAGCCGTTGTTTGACACAAAAATTGCTGCCATCGATATGGCTCCGGTTTCCAGTTTTAATGCATTACCTATTCATCCTACAATAACGATTGGCCAAAACCCCGTTGCTGACATTATCATCGTTCCCCCAGTAATGAGTGATTTCGAAAAAGTATTATCTGAAAACCAGGCTCTTATTCCCTGGATCAAGTCACAACATCAAAAAGGCACACTCATCTGCTCCATATGTACCGGTGTTTTTTTTCTCGCTGAAGCAGGACTGCTCGATAAAAAAGATGCAACGACAAATCCTCTGATTAAGAATCTATTTTGCGCACGATACCCATCGGTAAAATTAAACGTGGAAGAAATTCTTATTGATCTAGGTGGGATAATAACATCCGGGACCACTTACGCGTTTGTCGATTTGATTATCTATCTACTTGAAAAATATTTTGGCGCTGATATAGCTCGACAAACATCAAAACTTTTCCTTCATGATAAAAACCGTCGCTCCCAATCAACTTATTTAACATCACCGTTTAACAAAAATCACCAAGATCAGGAAGTTCTCGCTATTCAAATCTGGTTAGATGAGCATTACGATACAAATTTTTCAATTGCTTCTCTTGCAGATAAAAGCAACATGAGTTTGCGAAATTTTTTGCGTAGATTTCAAGAAGCGACAGGAGAAACACCATCGTCTTATATTCAATTATTACGTATTGAATCTGCCAAGAAAGCACTGGAAAATTCGAATAAGAATATCAGTGAAATTGTTTATGATATAGGTTACTCCGATCAAAAATCATTTGGTCGTTTATTTAAACGCCATACAAACCTGACACCTTCTGAATATAGGAAACGATTTTCCGCTCGGCAGCTGCAGTTTTAGTGATAATATCTGACCAGACTTATAAATCTTCTTACATCATGCAAAAACGATTAACTTTAAAAATTGCGCTAATAGTCTTCGCTCTTCTTCTATTCTTGAATGAAGTTAGCGGTAAAGAACTTCCTGTAACGGAATCTACAGTTTCGCTTAGTAATTTATTTTACGATATCGATATCACCTTCATAAACTCATTTACTTACAACTATGGTTTAAATCACGTTGTTGCTATTGCAGGCTCATATCAATTAGTCAACGAAGGCGTGGATTGGAAGGTCTATCAAACAAGCCACAATCACAAAGAAATATTATATGCCGGTTATCCTGGCGTAATAGTTGGCGGAATCCTTCCTATCGCACTACCCTACTATCTTTATCGTAGAGGTTTAGAGAGACACGACAAAAAATTACAATGGACTTCAATTGCACTTGGCCAGGCAGCAATATTAGGCGTTACAATTTCTTCAAGCTACAAAGCAATAACAGGTAGACAACCACCTGAACCCTTCGAAGACGAAAAAACAAAAGACTTTAGTAATGATTTTAAATGGGGGTTTTTGGAAAGAGGTATATTCGACGGCTGGCCGAGTGGCCATACAACTGTTGCATTTGCCATGGCAACTACCTACACCAACTTATATCCCGATGATGAGTATTGGCGTTGGGCAGCCATGGGTTATGCGACATGGATGGGCTTGAGTGTATCGGTAAATATTCATTGGTTTTCCGATGCATTTGCCGGTGCTTTTATGGGTTACGCTATTGGAAAATCAGTGGCACGTAGCTTTAAAAAGAAAATGACTTCCTTAGAAAAAAAGGATGAAGTGCAATGGTCTGTTTATCCTGTGCAGAATGGCTTGGGGCTTTCAGCCATATTTTAGTGTGAGCATTTTCAGTCTGCTAATTTTTCCAGGATGTGGGAATGGTTGCTGTTAATAACTTGATCAATGAAACGAATTTTAAAGCAGGTTCAAAAGGTGGGATCCAGAATGAAGCTCGGATCCCGCTTGTGCAGTATCAGGGAAAAGCTTTAACGGCGCCCTCTGCCTCCCGGCTTAGGCATCTCAAAGTTAACCTTTATTGACTTACCATTAAAGTCTTTACCATTCAGGCCAGCAATGGCGGCACGGGCCTCATGGCCTTCCATTTCGAGAAATGCAAAGCCTTTACACTGCCCAGAAAAAACATCTCTCACAAGCTTAGATGAGCGCACAGTGCCATATTCTGAAAACAAAGTCAGAATGTCATTTTCAGTTGTGCTGGGCGGCAAATTGCCTACAAATAATTTTTTCAAATTTCGCTCCCCTTTGGAGTATGGAGGCTGTTATTCCTAAATAAGCTGAAAAAAAGAACCCCGCCGAGGCGGGGTCTTTCACATCGGTTTAGCCGATGAGGTCTTGCGTAGGTTTAGGCAGTAACACTGGTCGCTTGTGGGCCTTTAGGACCGTTCTCTACCTCGTAGGTGACCTTCTGACCTTCTGTCAAGTTTTTAAAACCTGAACTCTGGATTGCGCTGAAATGTACAAATACATCTGCACCACCATCATCCTGAGAAATAAAGCCAAAACCTTTAGATTCGTTAAACCACTTTACAGTACCTGTAGCCATAAACTTTTTACCTGAAATAATTTAAAAGATAGAGTGTCGCATACAGGTAATGAAACAGGGAATTTAGAGGGTAACACGGTAGGAGTAACCAAAACTGCCAATAACAAAAACTGTAGCTGCGTATACTATAGGAGAAACTTTCCAATTTTGCCAGAAATATAATCTATATTTCCACAATATTAGAGAGATAGAGATAAAAAACGAAGAAAGTTTATAGAAACAATCAAATTAAAGCTCTCAATGATCAATACTCGGAATCTGCATAGGCATTGCGAACAAATATTAATCAATACATTTTTATTTCGACTATATACCTAATTGATCATTAATAATCTTTATTAATTATTATTGATTAAATAACGCTCTACTTTGGCTTGTTCTTCTCAATGAAACAAAGAACCTCATAAATTGGAATAAAATCTTTCACACGAATATTCCAAACACTACATTACCTCCAAGTAACTATTTAGTTCATCTATTTGTAACCATTTCCCTCTCAACATGACATCTTTCATCGGTTTCAAATTGTGAATGTCTTCTAAAGGATTTTTTTCGGACAAAATAAAATCAGCAACAAATCCTTCGTGAATTGCTCCTCTTCCATCTTGCTCACCTATAACAAATGCTGCATTTATTGTTGCCATTTTTAATACGTTACCAGTGTAAACACCCAACGAGAGGATTTTAATGTAAAAGTTTGGTCTAGCTTGTTTAAAGGATTGGCACACCCCGTCTTCACGAAAATAAATAATTTACCAATGATATTTTTCATTTTAAATAAAACCTGATGAATCTCAAAGACGCGCTTTGCTCTGGCAAACAAGGGATGATGAGTAATATGAGCCATAACCATGGGTTGTTATGGGTAATCCCAAATATTTAATAACCCAAATAGACTGAAAATCCAACTGCAGTCGTTTTCACATCAAAGAACTGCCCAAAGGGTACAGTGCCATGGTATCCGGTAAGCATCACTCTAATCCGGCGATTACCTGAACCACGTTTACCGTATTCAAGTCCGGCTTTAATATTAATGTTAGTCTCATCTGATTCAGCATCAAGAAACTGGAAATCAATACCTGAAACTAGTCGGCCGTTTAAAAATACTTTATCAACACTATGATATTCGGTACCGAATTGAAAGCCGACGTTATTCACTTCACTAGGTTCTACATGAAGAATATAGATACCACCACCAAGTACTCGCCATTCAGACCATTCATATGATGCAACCAGATCTATCGCTTCAAGACTGAAATTAACACGCTCTACTTGATTCTGATTCAATAGAAACTCATCGCCTAAGTGTGTACTTTGATGAAGAACGCGAAAGCGCCAGGAAAGTGGGCCATTACGATATGATCCAGACAAACCGATAGTATAGTCAGCATTAATCAGATCATTCGAGCTGCTATCAAGATTAAACTGAGCGTGTACTGCACCTCCCAGGCTGATTTGCCAAAGTTTATGCTTTGTGATCTTCCACCGTCTAAGGCCAAAATTTTCACCGTAAGAAACAATGGCAGCGTTGAAATTTTTGATAGGACCATTGGTATGAACATGGCGAACACCAACTGAAAATTGTGGCTCTTTGGCATCTGCAACGATAGGCGTAAATATTTCACCGATGGGTAAGTCGGTTATGCTAACCATCTCATCACCCATTACTGTGAATGAAGTTAATATTAGATAAAATAATAAAACTTGTTTTAAAATATTCATAACATAATTCCAGAATCTTAAAACATTTCTTTACTCTAAATAAATTCAGTACGTGGCTGAATTAAAAAAATCATGAAGCTATATTCCCATCAACTCTATTGAAGACATAACTATCATAACCAAAGACGCAACTATGCATGCCCCACTAAAAATATAGGCTGTTTTAAGGGATTTTTCACCTCCGACTTTTTTCCCTTGCCGTTTTAAATAAATGCGGGAAAGAGTGATATAACCGGCAATGTACAAATACACACCACCACCAACTAAGCCGAGATATGGCCAGAGAAAAATATCGAGTAACATTAATAGGGCGGAAAAAGGCAATATCCAGGTAAACAGCATATCGTTTAAACAAATCGCCTTGGTCTCAATAATGTAAAACGATGAGTCCATTTCCTTTTCTGATTCCACTAGATCAAACTTTAACGCAAGCTCAGGAGAAATAAATACCAGGCTCTGACCGAGCCAACAGATCAAGCCAACAATAATGACAAAAACAGCAATGATAGTGGTCATGCTCTATTTCTCCTGTAGTCTATATTTATCATATTCATAATTTGTATATTGTTTCAAAGTGAATCATGGTCCACAGGATATAAGTTAGACCAATAATAGCGCCGGCGGGAAATGCCACAATCCAGCTCAACGTAATGTTGGGTTTCTCAAAACGTAAACTTGTTGCAGTAGTCATCACATTAGCCCATACCCACCAAAAGCTAAGCAAAGCCAATAAATAATAACCCCATCTAGGCGCTAAAATTAGCAATGCAATCCCAAGAATATTTACTGGACAAGCAACAAAAATATCGGCAAACGCGATACCATAGTGAGTCTTCTGCTGATGCCAATCATCCACCGTGCCATCAGTATTATTCATTGCCTTCCCTCGTAACACGGACACTTGCCAATAGCATAAAGGAACCATATACAAACTCATCAGTATTAATATTAAGTAGAAAATTGCTTGAGACATTAAAGACAACTCTGCCATACAGAACTCCTTAAGTCGAATGCGTCATTTTAAATCAATTTTATATCGTCAACGGGGTATGCACCCCGCTGACGACCAAGGGGAGAGCTCCGCTTCTCCCCTTTGGAAACCCCATAGGCTTTGTGCCCGCCGCAAGCGGCGGGGAATTAAGATTAAACTCGCTAATTCTACTTTCCAAGTTTTCGATAAAACATTTTAAAATAATCTACTTGCCTGGTTTATTATCTTTTTTTTGAGCATTGTTTCCCAGCAACACATAAAATCACTGTAAGGAATAAAGTTATAAGTAGTGTTACGCCAGTTATTTTAATAATTCTAGCTGGGATATTTCATGAATTATCCCAGCTAGTTCTTGAAAATATTTATTGCCGTGTTAACATTTTCAGGAGGCTCTGCACCAATCAAGTATCCGGCTCCATAACCGTGTTGTCGCCAGTCGCCAGAGGTAATAAAGTTAACCCCCCCTGTGCTCTGAGAAACTTAACATTAATACATTCAGTATAGTCGAATCTGTCATCGAATTTTTAACATCATGTTCAAAATTGCAGAGCAGCATATTGTTCCCTAAAAACTTCAATGGGCATAATTCCACTGAATTTAATTCACACAAACCAAACCACAGAGGAAAGAAGTGATTTTAAAATAATATTTCCTTATTCAAATAACCAACGAATTTAATAGACCATTATGATTCACCGTATAAATAACCTCGACAGTGTTAGCACATGTGCATTTCATTGTTATTGATCAAAATGACTGAAAAACAAGCATGTTTGATGGGTTTAATATGCGTCTCTCATGATGCTTATCATTGCTGCGGGTGGAGACCCGGCGATCATCGTGAAAACTCTCAAACATTTAGGGTACTGACAAGAACACCACCAAAAGCACCAGCGCGTTATAGGGATATCTACAATTCAAGCTGACATTGACACAAAACACAAAAAAGTAATACAACGTCTTTTTCGCGAGCAGTGGAAATAAATCTGCTCGAGCTGATAAAAAGGTTTTCCATAATTCGATGAATTATTATCCATCATTCCAAATATAAACTAGATTTCATTCGCCTGTTCCAATTTTTTGAATGCCAACAATAAGTCGATTGTGAAAATTTGGCGCTGCTAAACCATTTGAATACTATTGGACTCTTGCTGTTACGTGTTTTATATTTCCTATCCCCAGCTTACGTTTTTTGACGGTTATGTCGATAACACCATTAATATCGACCACTGCATAGAACACAGCACATGGAACTAATTCAAAAATTACTTCTGTTTTATACAATCATAATCCTGATAAATATCGCGTTAATGTCGACCTTATGGTTTTTTTATCGAAAAAACCTCTATTTGTATGGCGTAGGATTATGGTCTTTTACCTTTGTTAACTTTTTATCTCAGGGCATATTTGACAAAACAGACTTTTCCACAATTCTTGCATTTTCTTCCTACTATTTGTGTTCACTTATTCTTGCAAAAATAATGAGCTTGACCACAGAAATAATGCTGAAGTTTTGGCGTTACCATGTTTTTTTCGGAGTGGCACTATTAATTGGATATGCTTTAAATAGCTCTCAGCTAGGATTTACAATATCTGCTATCCCCATAGCAATTGCTGTTGCTTATCCAATGCTAGAGTCAGGAATACGCTGTTTCATAAAAAAAGAAACACAATATGTTGCAAAGATATATGCTGTCATTATATTAATTAATGCTATTCATTTTCTTGATTATCCATTTTTAAGACCAATGCCTGAACTGGCTTTAATTGGATTTTCCACTGCTTTTGTACTTGTGATATTGCTTTCAATATATCTGCCCATTTTCACCTCAAAAACCCTTTCTGACGTGTATGCAAAAAAACTAGAAGATGAGATAGAACACCGCATTGAAATTGAACATGATCTACGCATCGCAAAAGAAGACGCGGAAACAGCAACAAAAGTTAAAATCGAATTTATGGCAAATATCTCTCATGAACTTCGTACTCCAATGCACGCAATTTTAGGCTTTTCCCGTTTAGGAGGAGATAAAGACAATACAGCAAACAGAGAAAAACTATTGGAATATTTTAATAATATTGACCAAAGCGGATCACGACTTTTGTTAATGTTAAATGATATACTTGATCTATCTAAGTTAGAGGCAAATAAAACCGAGTTTAATTTCGTTAAGCAAGATCTGGAACATACTATTCAAGCAGTAATCAGTGAATTAAGTATTGTAATAGATAGTAAAAAAGTCATCGTTGAATTAGAAAACACTGAATTTAATTTGGATGCAACCTTCGACAAGGAAAAAATCTTTCAAGTTGTTAGTAATTTGCTATCCAACGCAATAAAGTTTAACGATGAAGGTAAAAAAATAGAAATTTCATTTCGGGAAACAACTCTTCCAAACAATCGTTCGAACGAAAATGCCGAAGAAAATCCGGCCATCACAGTATACATTGCAGACCAGGGTATCGGCATTCCTGAAGATGAGTTAGAAATTATATTTGATAAATTCATACAATCGAGCCGTACAAATGTAGGAGCCGGTGGTACTGGATTAGGATTGGCGATTTGTAAAGAAATCATTGATGGTCATCATGGAAGAATATGGGCGGAGCGCAACGACTATTGTGGGGCAACAATCGCTTTCACGCTACCAAAAGATATCGAAGATCTTTCAGACGGGACGTTAACAGTGTCCGGTAAAACACTATATGTACTTTAAAAGCATTGGTTTTAACTGGCACCGATAAAGCTCTATAGTCGTCTTCGAAAAACGGATGGTTCCCTCTTTCGTGGTCGTTATAAGGCAATTCTTGTCGAAGAAGACAGCTAACAACTCCAACTATCACGCTATATTCACCGGAATCCTATTGAGGCTGAGATGGTTGAGCCGTTGGAAAGTTAAAGAGAGGATATGATACTTAACCCCTTTGTCTTTTATATTCTCTGTTCCACGCGTCAAAAACTGCTTGCAACAGACGCTGGAACGCTAACTGATCAATCTGCGCTCCAGCGGGATATGCTTTTATAGCTCAACCGAAAACTCAATGACGGAAGAACCGTTTTTTGATATGGTCACCGTTATCCATCGAATTATACTCATCGACTTCTGTAGCAATAAATGCAATCACTATGGGTATGAAACAAACGATTAAAACGCTTAACCAAGTTGCGCCACTCATGCTCATGATACACCTCCTTACCGGTCTGATTGATTATATATTCCGGTAGTACAACATTAGGTAATTCTTGACTAATTTAGTTCAGTATTAAGCTATTGCTGAAAAAAAGTACTATTAAGACTTACACAGTCAGATATGTTTTTGTAAGTACGCGATGCGTACACTCCTGCATGCTTTTGACCAACGCTTCCCTCAGCAAGTACTACCTGCAACGCTCTATCTCCTACACCCAAAAAGTTGTCAGTAGATTAGGTGTCAGATACGTTGTATCATCTTCAAACTGGTCTAATTTGGCTCGCCCTAAATATAAAATCATTAATTAGAGATGTACTGCGGTATCTTGTTTATAAGAATGTGTGTCGGTCTAATTCCCTAAGCATATACTAATGGTTGTTAATGGCCGAAACTGCCAATATCACACCTCAGTTATACAGTAGTGAACGTCAGCAAGGCACGATTAGCAGACATTCAATTCTATTTTTTCTAAATGTACCTACTGGATAAATTTAAAACACTAGACTAATATTTTAAATATGGCAGTAATGACGCGAAAACAGCCATTTCATTGTAACGATTGAAGTAATACCTAACAATTCTTTGCAGTTGTAATCTTTGAGCTATAATTTTTCTAGGAACCTCCAGCCACGGGAATGACGAGAAAACATTCTTAAGTACCATTAGTCAATAAATCTGAAGCAGCTTTAAAACTAAATAACAATTGCAGTACAAATTATATACAGAAAAGAGACGGTAATGCTTATACAGATTATTCAATGGCTAGCGTATATTTCAATCGGACTTCTATTGCTTCTTTTTGTTTGTTTATTAATGTACAGAAGCTATTTGAAATATTCTACTAAAATTAAGACAGCTAATGGCATAAGTTCATTAGAGGAGATTACGCTAGGTGATTTAAAACAATGGATATTTATCAGAGCGACAGATAAAAATAATCCCGTTTTAATATTTTTACATGGTGGCCCTGGCGCACCAATAATGGGTATGTCAAGCTCGCGTAAATTAGATGCAGAATTGATTAAACATTTTACAGTAGTTCATTGGGATCAACGAGGGGCAGGTAAATCATATCATAGTGAAATTCCGTTTAATTCTATGACTTGGGCTAGATTAGTTGAAGACTGTAATGAGTTAATTGATTATGTGAGAAATAAATTTAACACTCAAAAAGTTTTTATTGTTGGACATTCCTCAGGATCAATTATTGGAATTAAAATAGCACATAAATATCCTGAAAAACTCTATGCTTATATAGGTGTAGGACAAATTATCAATGACTATGAACAACAAAAGCTATCGTATAATTTTATACTTGAAGAAGCTGAAAAATCCGGGGATGTGAAAATACAAAATAAAATAAAAGCAATAGGACCGCCACCTCATGTTACATCAGAAAAGTTAAACGAAAAAGAAGGGTTTATTTTTAGATATGGAGGAGTACTACACGATAATCGTTTTAAGAAAATGAGCGCAATTATGTTAGATTTTTTAACTTCACCTGAGTATTCATTATTAGAAGGATTCAACAGTGCAAAGTTGAAAGGATTTTATTTTTCCGTGAATGCAATGTGGGAAGAAATCAATGATGTCAATCTTGAAAAAGAAATACAATCTATAAAAGTTCCTATATACTTCTTTGAAGGTAAGTATGACATGGCTACACCCACAGTTCTTGCTAAGAATTTTTTTGATAGTTTAGATGCTATAAAAGGTAAAAAACTTATCATTTTTGAAAACTCAGCGCACATCCCAATGATAGAAGAAAAAGAAAAATATGAGGAACTATTAATAAACGTTGTTTTGAAAGAAAGCCAGGATAAATAACTACAACCTCCCATATATCGCTATTGAAGGTTAGCTAGACTAATATTTAATATGAAGAGTGCATATAAGACGCAGTATGAGAACAATGAAAAACTTCACCTTAGATCGAAATCCCACTTTTTCGAGAAAAATAGGTCTTATTTTTGTTGTTATACTATTTTTTGGGTGTGCATCATCCTCTCCTCCCGAGATATGGGTAGATGGTAAACCCAAACATCATACCCAGAATGGTTTTCGTAATTATCCTGTTATCCCCAATCCTCCTCCAGTAGGTGCTGCATTTTATGTCAGACGTGTTCTGGACTCATTTTTTCTTCCCGATGTTCCTGACGACCACTATCTATCTGAAAAAGACGCAGTTAGTCAGTTCCAACATTTGAAAAAACAAAATTCGATTACCTGGCTTGGCCATGCTACTTTTCTAATAAAAATTAATGGAATGACAATTTTAACAGATCCATTTCTTACTGAATTCGCAAGCCCCTTATGGGAGTTTGGACCGAGAAGGTATGTTCAACCTGGTATCAGTTTGGATAACTTACCACCTATTGACATGGTTGTTGTTTCGCATAATCATTTAGATCACCTTGATGCCGAAACAATTGAATCCTTGCCAAGAAAAGAAAATATTCATGTTTTTGTCCCGCTGGGGCTAAAAGAATTTTTTATAGATAGAGGCTATGCTCATGTTGAAGAACTTGATTGGAATGAGAGTTTTTCATATGGTGACATTGAATTAATGGCATTACCCGCTGTTCATTTCTCTGGAAGAGGGTTGAATGATAAGAATAAAACCTTGTGGTGTTCCTGGTCTATCTCATCACAATCTGGAAAAATCTTTTTTTCTGGTGATACCTCATATTCACCAACAATCTTCAAAACCATCGGTAAAGAAAATGGACCTTATGATTTGGCAATTGTATCAATAGGTGCTTATAAAACTCGGAAATATGGACCTACCTCTCACCTTACCCCGGAAGAAGCAGTAAAAGTAGCGGTGGATACAAAGAGCAATATTGCCGTTGCAATGCATTGGGGAACAATTGAGCTATCCGATGAGCCGCCCTGGGAACCACCTGTTCGTTTCAGAAAAGCAGCACAAGATAATGGCATACCTTCAGATCAAACATGGGTAATGAAAATTGGAGAAACTCGTATTATTTTGAAACATTAGGGTGTAGTGAACGACACGTAAAACGACCCGATTAAAATAATTTTAGAGGGATACTCATGAAAGCGATTGTATACACACATTATGGGCCACCCGATGTTCTTCAGTTCAAAGAGGTAGAGAAACCTATCCCTAAGGACAATGAAGTACTCGTAAAAATACATGCCACAACAGTAAATCGAACAGACTGCGCAACAATAAAAGCGATACCATTTTTTGCAAGATTGGTAACAGGTCTATTCAAACCAAAAAAGCAAATTCCTGGAACTGAATTTTCCGGAAAAATCGAAACGATTGGAAAAAGTGTATCGTCGCTAAAAGTAGGAGATAAAGTATTTGGATTTGATGACAGCGGTTCAGGATCTCATGCTCAATACTTGACAATAAAAGAAGATAAAGCAATTACAATACCTGAAGATATATCGTATGAGCAGGCGGCAGCGAGTTCTGAAGGGGCGCATTATGCGTATAATTTTATTAAAGAATTAGATCTAAAAAAAGGACAAAATGTTCTCGTTAATGGGGCAACAGGTGCTATTGGTTCGGCGGCAGTTCAACTTTTAAAATATTTTGATGTTAATGTTACTGCAGTGTGTAGTACGAAAAATATAGAATTAGTAAAATCATTAGGAGCAGATCGAGTAATTGATTATACAAAAGAAGATTTCATAAGAGATGATAAATATTATAACTATATTTTTGATGCCGTTGGTAAAAGCTCATTCTTCAAATGCAAACATCTACTGCAACCAGGAGGTGTTTATATTTCATCAGACTTAGGTTATATGGCTCAAAACATTTTCTTACCACTTATAACACCGATTATAAAACCACTGATTGGAAACAAAAAAACTCTATCTCCAATTCCTACAGACATTAAAAAAAGTCTACTTTTAATAAAAAGTTTGATAGAACAAGGAAAATTCAAAGCAGTGATAGATAAAAGCTATCCGCTAGAACAAATTGTTGAGGCATATAGGTATGTTGAAAAAGGACAAAAAGTCGGGAATGTCGTCGTAACTGTGGAAAACGAATAGGTAGTATCAGGTCTTGTTTCTTGAATTTATTGTATCAGAGACCAGCGACTGTCAAAATATTACTTATATTCACGTTAATTTTTTAAAAAGTTGAGTTGTAAATTTTCCAAACCAGACGCATCCACTCTCACACAGATGTTTAGATGTTGATCTTCGATTTCAAGTGACGCTATTTTCTTCAAATAACTACAACAGGACGAGTGAACTAATAGTCCATTTGAGAAACAAGAGTGTTATCCCCTGCTCCGTCATTTTTCATGACTCTATTCTAAGTACTTGTTCCAGTATCTACGAGATTATCAACAACAAATATTCTCGCTAACAAAGGCGATTATGTTCCATCTGCTTGACGATAGACAAAATTAAGCTGCAATACAGTTGCCCCCACCCCTAACAGTAATAGCGCAAATGTTAGCAAGCCACCGATCACCGGAATAAGCTGTATGAAACCAAGAAGAATAATGGCAACAGTGACGGAAAGTACTCTACGACCCGTTGTTGAGATATCCTTACGTAAAAGCCTTGCTCCCCAATCTCCAAGAAAGAAACAGCTAATAAGAAAACCCAAAAGAAGTGCCACAAAATAGAGAGCCAAAATACTCAGACCAACCCATACACCCAAAACAATGCTCATTAACAATACTGCTGCTATAGGAGCAATGATGAGTAAGCCAAAGCCTACACCAAGACTTTTCCACGGATCGGCAGATATTCTTCCGGCTGATGACATGGTAAAACCCGGGAACAACAAGAACAATACAATGCCGGCAACAATCATCGTGAATGAAAAGAAGATGCCATAGGCTCTGTGAGGGTGACTCCACTCCACTTGTTCGTAGGTAACATTGCCAATAATCTTTGCATCGGGATGTATCTTCGCTTCATTTGGACTTTTATAGTGCAAATTCCCCTCAATAAGAGCACCTTCGAGGATTTGTACTTCTCCACCTTCAAGCTCCACATCACCATGGATTGTGCCGGATATACGAATGTTACCAGCTGTTATAAACAGGCCTTTGTTAATCGTCCCGGCCATATGGACATCACCACCCGCTAACCTGGCCTCGCCTCCTGCGGTCGTTACTGAAGAAATTTTAATTACCCCACCGGCTACGACAAGGTCATCACCAATAATTGCATCAATAAAAATATCCCCACCGGCAGTGCGAACGTCATCCAATATTTCTCCACGTATATTAACCGACCCTCCACAGGCCATAACATCACTTTGAATATAACGTCCGATAGACAAATCCCCGCCGCAGACCAATACGTCTCCGGCAATGTCTGCGTCGATGTCAACGGTGCCACCCACGGCGTAATAATCATCATTGACAGCTCCGTGTTTGATCACCGTCTCACCTGCCTCTTGCGCGGAAAAGGAAGAGAAAGGGAGAATAAGCATTAAGCTAAGAGACAACATTGCAATTATGTTTCTTCGTTTATTCATGGTCGCTCTCCTTTCAAACACATTCTTGTGATTCGCCAAAACTATCGGCTAGCTTTGTTTCTTTTTCCCCTTAACGGAATAGCTACTATCAGTAAGTATAGGTCAACAATGCGGTAAACGCTGGCGTGATTTTTAACCGTCGTTGATCAGTATTAAGATGGAAAGATTTCACTCCCTAACTAATATTCTTTATCAGATATGATTAATTCGTTTTGATTTCATTTTGTATTCGCACTGTTAAGGCTGTCCTTATAATCCCAGCGACTGAATTCCTTATCTCTTTCCTACAGTACTTTTTGCCAAGCAGACGTAAGTACTTCATGTACATTATCCTCTATAAGTTCACCATGAGCTAAAATAACGCGCTCAGGATTCCAGGCAATTATTTTTTGAAGACTACTACGAACGACTGATTTGTCGCCCCACCCCATTTGATACTCTGGCGCTGCTTTAGGGTTGTTCCACATACGAAAAATAGTCTTCCACCAAATACGTAAATATAAGCCGGTCGGGTGCTTGTAGTCATCACCAATATTTTCCAACAAATCTACCAATATAAGGGTCTTAGACGGCTTGTGGAAAAATGCAACTTCCCACATAAATTTAGTGCCTTGCACCAGAACTTGTTCCAGTGTGTTTGACCATCTGGGATCGGCTCTATTACCCAGAATCCAATCAAACTTTATATCTGTTCGCTTTCTTTCAAGGCCAGGGCAAAGATATGTCTCTGCATTCGGATACTCCTGCTGAAAATCAGTTACAAACAAGTGATGATAAGAACCAGGCGCAACAATATATTTAACATCACCAATTGAATCTATTTCTTGTTTGACAGACGCATTAATTCTACAGGGATCATGAACTAACAGATCACCATTCACCAGCTTGATAACTGTCATACGTCCAAAGAGATCTATCCCCGCATATCGAATAGGATATTCATAGATCCATATTTGTTCTTGTACATACTCAGTTAGATGATTCATGGAACACCCCTTCTTATGGTTGTTTGAAGCCTGGTAGGGCTGTTTCAACAAATGATTCTCCAGGCCTTTCTTGTTGATGATCATCATGAAATATAGCATCTGTCATTTCGAGTAAAGGATCGGGAGTTTTCGGCACTTTAGACTCCTAAGTCATTTGTGGATTTAGCGGCTCTTACGTTGAGTTGGTCAGTGTCATTTTATTTTGTTCTCTTATTTATCATTAGCTCCAACTGATAATATAATACTATTATACGACGTCTTAAATAATCTCAATACATACGACAATAGCAGTATGATAATTTTATTTCTTGGCTTAACAACAGTATTAATACCTCTGTTATTGATTCTATGGCTGATCTACAGCCAGAAAAATTCCAAATCCGAATGGCTTATTAAAGCCCTACTGGTTGGAAACATTGTTTTACTGTTTTTCCAGATCGGTGCATGGGCATTTTCCAGTTATTATTTGAAGTTTTTCATACTCGGTTTATTTGCTGTTTCGGTAATATATACCTATCTGACAAGACGCAATTTATCCTGCTCAAGTGTTAATCTCTATGAGCTTCGACTTATATTTATGGTTCTGTTTGTTTTATGCACACTACTATTGAATTTTTCTATTTATGCTGGCCGTTATTATCCTGGTAACGCTGTTGCACTTGATTTCCCATTAACTCAGGGTAACTATATTGTATTACAAGGCGGCAGCAACTCCCTGACAAATCCGTTTCATAGCGTAGCCGCACAAGCAATCTTTTCTATTGATATAGTAAAGTTAAACCAATTTGGCAATAGAGCAGTTAGCCTTTTCCCTACAAAACTCAAACACTATAATATTTTTAAAACAGAGCTAACGAGTCCTTGTAACGGAAAAATATTGAAAGCGATTTCAAACATACCTGACAATATTCCATCCAGAATAAATCGAGAACAATCATCAGGAAATCACATTATTATCGAGTGTAAGGGAATGAAGGTTATGTTTGCCCACTTAAAACAGAATAGTTTGCGCATTACAAGTGGTGACCAGGTTCTTGCAGGAGATATACTTGGAGAAGTTGGAAATTCAGGATATTCCAATGAGCCGCACCTTCACCTGCAAGCCAATAGTACTGATGGAAGGTCCATACCTATTTTGTTTAGTGGTAATTTTCTTTCGATTAATGATTTATATCAACAGAGATGAATATGGACTGGCCAAGCATTCAAATGTACACTACACTGAGTTCATTCTTCTACAAAACGAATTCTGCACGAAATCCCAAATAAATTAACGCTCGATTACCGAGTTGCTTATATGCAGAACTGCTTCTACCAGTAAAATAGCGTGCGTTGGCATATAACAGAATGTTTTGTTTAATTTCATGTTCGATAGATGTGCTAAGCACAACTCCCCCGTCATCAGGTGTCAACAAAACATCCAGGTAAGGATCCGTTTTTTCTCCATCATAACTTAATCGTGTAAACAAATTGTTTTGCAATATATTAGCTTGATTGAAATATCTTTGATTACCTTGAATTTGCGTTTCGGTTGCATCTTGTGCAGCTTGCGGTAAGCTGCTTAGTAATAACTGTTGCTGTTTCGTTAAATCCCGCATTGCAGCCCATTCGGAATAAGTATAAGCAGTGCAGTCATGCCATGCCTCACCAATAACGGTGATGCCCGACTGGAAGGTCCATGAAAAACCAAGGACTGCATTGATACAATCGTTATAGTGTTTTTCATAAACAGGATCAGTTAGAGCGAATGTTTCGTTTGACTCGGTTAAAACATTGATGAGTTTATGATAACGCGAACGATAAGTCGATGAAGCGTGTACCTCAAGCTCGTCCCCTACTATCGTAGAAAAACCCAAGCCAAAACTCGCACCAAATACTTCAGAATAGTGCCCTACACCATGCAAATCCCAGTCGTTATACAAAGAATATAGCTTAACTGCTGCTTCATGATCTTTTGATCGAGATTGCCGATCTGAAATGAGCTCACGATTTGTGATAAGGAAAGAAATGGCACTGTTTCCTGTATAATATTCAGCACTTGTTAGCAACACACCTTCAAGGTTTTGTGATATCAATACTCGGCGATTTTCTTGTTGTATAAGATCTAAGGGACGAAATCCGTAGCCGACTCCCCAACTTAAGACTTTTTTCCCAATGGTAAAATCTAGACTTGACGCAGAGAAATCATAGTAAGCCTCATTTAATACACCATCATCTTCCGTCTCGCGATCTTCGTTAAAGGTCACATTGTAGGTAGCTAACAAATTAAACCCTTTAACTTGTAGCTTTGCATAGAGTTCATTGAGTTGACTATGCGAAAAACTGTCATTCTCATCTGTTACATTAAAAATTGATGTGCTGTTAGCTTGTGATGATTTTGCAAAAAGCCGATATCCGATGGCCGTATCTGCCAACGCAGGAAAGCAAATTAGGATTAGTGTTATCCAAATCAGGAGTCTGAAAAACATGAGATAAGCGTCTAATCGGGTAAATCTGTTCTAACCAGAAACGCCGGATTATAAAATTTATCAGGAATGCTTTTATTTTCCATCGACTCATAATTCACTATGGTTTTTTGATCTTTATTGATAAGGTCAACTAAAGTCATTGCAACAACCCGGCGTTGATCGTTCATTGTACCGTTTTCGTAATACGCCTCTTTTGCCAACTTTCCGGATTTTAAATACAAATTGGCTTTTATTGGAAAATAGTCCTTTTGATTCAAAAATAATTCGATACGATGATAAGTTGTGCCTTTTCTTGTTGAGTTTAAATCTAGTTTGATACTGTTAATGCCTTGCTCTGTGATATTGTGCTCAATAATAGTGCCATCATAATCCTCGCTCCAGGTTAAGGTGGCGATATCACCCACTGAGGCTTCGCCCAGCAATTTTTGCATCGGTGTTATGCGAATAGGGCGCCGGGTATTGGGTAAAATTATCCAAAATTTATCATCCAACATAAGCACTTTTTGCCCAAGCTCTCCTGCGGATTTAAAGACGACCAGAGAACGCCGTCCAGATTTCACAAACACATGATAAAGCGACTGTTTATCCAGTTTATCTTTTATATAAAGATTAACTTCGGTTTTTATTAATAATTCCTCACCTTGCTGCCGGTAGCCATCTGCCGTTTTTAACATGGATTTTATGTCATCGTCGGCAACACTGATGTGGCAAGCGAAAAGGAATATTACAATAAAAAAGCAGCTATTTTTAAACATGAGACAATGCATCCACAATAGGTTGACGAATGCCTTTGCGTGCTGCCAACAATGCGCTTAAAACGGAAATCACAATTAAAACGATTGTCGTCATCACGAACAGCTGCCCGGAAAAATAGACCAGCAAGGGATAACCTACATTACGACCCGGCGGTGGTGGCATCATAAAGCCAGCATTTTCCAGGAAAATAATAAAACCACCAGCTATTGCCATTCCTAATACCGAGCCAATGATACCTATCACTAAAGCCTCGAGTACAAAGTTGCGTAGTATTTCCCGTGGCAAAGTACCCATCGCCGCCAGGGTGCCTATTTCACGAGTGCGCTCACGGACTACCATAGACATGGTATTAGTAACAGAAAAGAAAACGATGATGACAATAATTAACCCCAGCACCCCAAACAGCCTGTTATAAAGATTAACTACCCCAACATAGTAAAAGGCTAATTCCTCCCAGTTCTTGAGTGCATTATCAGGAAACTGTGCACGATATTTTTCAGCGACGATTTCTGTATCATCGGTATTGTTTAAATAAGTATGTAATGTGCTGACTTTTTGTGAATCTAATAATGCTTGAGCTGTGGGAATATCAATATAAAGCATGCGTTTGTCCATTTCCGGTACACCAGTTGAGAATATGCCGTGCACTTCCACATCTATGCCGTTTAATGCACCGTCTGCGGTTGTGGACAACAAAGTCAGTGAAGAGCCAATATCGGCTTTCATACTTTTTGCCAGATCCTTTCCTAACAAAATCTGAGCGTCTTCATTCTCCGCTGATGTTGACGATAGCCATTCACCTTTATCGATTAAAAATTCCCTCGCCTTGACTTCACCTTCAGGATCCACGCCTTCTGCCATATATATGGCGGTCTTCTCTCCATTCGAAATTAACCCGGAGAGTTGGATGCGAGGAATAACCCACTTTACGTGTTCATCTTGTTCTATACGCTGCTTTATATCTTGCCAGTTGGACAAGCCATATTGCATGGCAGATTCTTCTTCACCGGAAAAATAATTTTTTTGTGCAATTACAAGGTGACCAGATGCCCGGGTAGCACCTTGTTTCAAACCATCATAAGTAAATAGAGCAAAACCTCCACCAATTAAAATAGCGGAAGAGCCAATCGCGGTAATGATGATAGTTATTAGGGATCGTCGTCGATTACGTAAAACATTTTTAAATGCAAATAAAAGCCATTTCATCAGCCATTCCGCCCTTTGTTCAACTCACTATCAGCAGTTATTTGCATGTCATTCGTATTAATCTTGCCATCGACCAAGGTAATCTTTTGATCACAACGTTCAGTCATACGTTGATCATGGGTAGCAATAAGAAAAGTCGTACCATAACGCCGACTCAAATCTTTCATCAGGTCAATGATATGTGTTGCGGTCTGGGTATCAAGATTTGCAGTGGGTTCATCTGCAATCACCAGCATGGGTTGTTTAACCAACGCACGTGCCATTGCGACTCGTTGGCGCTGCCCACCGGAGAGTTGATCAGGCAATTGCTGTTGATATTGCTCTAGACCTACTTGATCCAGAATTTTATCGACGCGCTTTTTTCGCTCCATATTACGCATACCTGTTAATAAAAGCGGATATTCAATGTTCTCATATGCCGTCATTACCGGTACAAGATTAAAACTCTGGAACACAAAACCGATTTTGTTCCGCCGCACCATCGTAAGCTCCTTACTACTACGTGACAGCATAGACTCGCCGCCGAGTGTGTATTCTCCCTCGTCAGGCGTATCAATCAAACCGCAAGTATTTAATAAGGTACTTTTGCCACTACCGGATGGTCCACTCAGCGCAACAAGCTCACTAGCGTCAACATCAAGCGAAACATGTTGTAAAGCAGGAACTGTTGTCTTACCTAAATGATAGGTTTTTGAAATGTTTCTTAATGAAACAAGAGTATCCATTCCTCTTCGCTCTGGCTGAATTGTAATATTGTGAGTTTAGTACAGAATGACAAAAAATAAACCCTAAGAGCAATTGAGTGCTTCACTCCAGTTTGTATATTACATTCAACAGAAGGCAGCTGCTCGATTCCGTGATGCCTGCAGAGAGTCAGCGAAATAACCGTAACAAGGGAACCAAACTTTTTTTCTAATAAACTATTTTGCCGTGATTATTAAACTTCAATCTCATCACCATAGTGCATAATGTTACATTCGACTCCCATTTTTTCCACTTCACGCTTGAATAATTGATCATCTGCTAAAGCGATATTTTTAGTCCAAAAGAAATAAACATTATAGTGACATGGGATAACTATTTTAGGTGATATAAGTTTCACAGCTTCAATCGCATCAGGTACATCCATGGTCCAAATATTATTTCCCTTGCCACCAATGGGAATCATAAGTACATCTGGTTCTAATCCCTCCCATTCTTTCAGTAACAAAGAGTCGCCAACATTAACAACAGTTTTATCGCCGATGGTAATTTTAAACCCCATTGATCCTAGACCTGTTCTCTCCCCCGGACCAGGTTGCTTTTTTATTTTAAACCATAGGATTGGGACTTCGATCGGACCGTGTACTGATCTAACCGCTTCAATATTCACTCGACCCAGAGTGATTGATTCCCCGACATCCAGCAGATTAACATTCTTAATAGGAATCCATGATGTTAATTCTCGACCACGTGGATCTATAACAAGTATTTCTCCATTTTCTATTTTTGCTAATTCTTTGCCGCAAACAACAGGTGCATTTGAAGCTTCCGCCACTCTATCGGACTGCCAGTGATGGTCAGGATCCCCATGTGTGATTAATATATGTGTTATGCTGTTCCATTCCGATTTAGGGATCAAACTGCCGAGTTCAAACAGTTTCAAGTTTTGTCCGGGATCGATAGCGATCTTCGTTTCACCATCTTCAATTAGAAATGCATTATACAGAAAATGTCTAATTTTCATTTTTCTCATCCTAGAATAGTGTGAAGAATATCAAAAAAAATGCAAACTCTGCGTAACATTAAAAAAATCATTATATTTTTTAAGATCTATTTTTTTATTTATCTATCCTATCTGCTAATACATAACTAGTTACCATAGATACAAATAGTATTGTAGATTTAATTAATATCCAAATATTAGAAGTATTGCCTTCTATAAATCCAACCAATACAACAATGAGCAAACCAAAAACTACGGGAAAGGCAGTTAAAAGGATCACAAATCTTCGCTCGATTGGTTCCGATACGTTGGTATTAATGTCCAATCCCAATTTGATCGCTTCTTCAGCATTAATGACATAGGTCATGATATATCACACACCTTAATCGATAAGTGGAATATTGGAAGCATGCGTATTTCTTCATTGAGGAATATTTAAATTCCGTAATTTAAGGATAGTTATTCAAGCCGTCAAATTCAACTAAGTTGCCGATCACAAACTACTATCACTAGAAAATCTGCCAGTAAACTTCCAGACCAACGTAAGTTTTTCACCATTATATCTGCCAACCACAGCCCATAACGCGACCACTGTATGATCAAACTGCTTGCTTTCCGTGAAGACTGACCGTGTATTTTCTCCTGTTTGCTTATACACCTCTTGCACTTCGGCAAGTTTTTTGCTGCAGACTAAAGCAATACACAAACCAGTGGAGTCTAATGTCATGTCCAATGCTAAAACTCTTTTATCAAAAAAAAGTGGTGATTTATGGTCGGTATCCCCTGAAGATTCAGTACTTGATGCCATAAAAATGATGGCGGATAAAAATATTGGCGCACTTACTGTAGTTCTCGACAATGAACTTGTCGGTATTATATCTGAACGCGATTACACCAGAAAAGTTGTATTAAAAGATCGCTCCTCTTCAAACACCAAAGTTAAAGAAATCATGTCAAAACAAGTTTATTATGCGAACTCGGATCAGAGCATTGATGATTGTATGATCATAATGACAGAACACCGAATTCGACACTTGCCTGTCATGGATAATAAACAACTGATGGGTATGATAACTGTTGGTGATGTTGTGAAAGAAATCATTAACAACCAAAAAAGTACAATCAAACAACTTGAAAATTATATTACCTGGGAAGAAAACTATTAAAATAAGTATCTCGTAAACGGCTAGCTTATTCACTACAGTTCTAGAAATCATAACGTCAATGCAAACGATAGTGTCGCTACGACATTTCTATTTTTAGTAAACTGTTTTTACTATCAATATATTCGGGAGTCTGATTAACTAGCAGAAAGGCCAGACTTTTTGTTATTTCCCATAAATGCATTCGCTGCTAAAATCGCCCGTCCTGCATACACTGGGATGTTGCCACAACTATTTTTCATCACTAAAATACATGCTATATCTGATGTATATCCCAAGTTCTTCATCACGTCCAGAAAATCTTATTCGCCTGTTTCCCTTGATACCGCTGGTAATATCAATCTTCCAAAAAGTAATTGTATGCAGCTGATTGTGGCTGTCGGCGGAATGGAAGCCGCCATCCAACGTACTAACAAAAGAGCTGACAATACATACCAGTTTCGCGAAAGAACTCTACTATAATGCGAATCAATAGGGAGCAGTAATTGTGCGGATAACACAGATGACTGGACTACGAAAAGAACATTTTAACAACTTGGTTAATCTGATTACTGCGATTTCCCCCTACTGCACCGGTCTATATAAGACGCTAGTACACTCTCTTATTTTCCTTTCACACAAATTAACGCCTCAACGATCCTATCCGAAATGCAAATATGCTAGACAATAGTAACAAGCACCATAAATCTAAATAAGAATACCAGGTCTTATTATCATCTTTGTTTACAACATCTCCACCGAACGAGGTGCTTTTACCGTTGATAAAATTCTCAATATCGCTCTTAAAATATGGGACATTACTGTAAACATCATATACACCTTGTTGTGCACATCCAGGTACCCAACTAACTACACCAAGCAAATAATTTTTATTATCTTGTTGTAGAATTAATGGGCCTCCACTATCTCCAAAACAGACACCTTCTCCCTCATCGAGTTCACCGGCGCACATCATATCATTTGTTATGTATTGATTAGTACTATTAGTATCATCAGCGAAAAAATTATTAAGCGCATCATTACACGCGTCACTACTCGTTAAATTTACATCTATCTGAAACAAAGTAGATACAGATTCAGAATCCAACCCGAAATCACCCGACGGCAAAATATCTTGCACACCGCGGCCAAGCGCAGTAACTTTTGCGTTTTTGTTTATTGCTGTCTCCAATATCTTTGAATCAGGAATCTCTACAGCACTAATACCTTCAGGTATTGAAGCGAGTTCCAATAGCGCAATATCATTCTCTATCGTTTCTCGGTTATAAGCAGGATGTATATGAGCTTTTAGAATATCGACAATATTATTCTGATCAGTTTCTAAATCATGACCTCCCATATTTAATACAAGAGACTGAGAAGGAACGTCATCTACACAATGAGCTGCTGTTATTGCCCATTTACCACCTATGTATGTTGCTCCACAAAAACTTGTTGAAGGTACTTCATCTACGTCGCTCAAGTTAACTTGCTGGTTGAGATAAGATAATAAAGCCAATCCAGATCCCCGGCTAATACTTACCGCAGGGATAGACGCTATGTAATCGCCTAATGTCGCACCAAAAAATCCCTCCTCATTGTTATATACAATTGCACCTATTCCGCCGCCTGATTCACAGTTCTGTATTTTTTCATAAAAAAATGTAATGCCTCGCTCAATGAGGCAAATACTATCTTTTGCATCGTGGCAAATAGTAAATCCTTTATCACAGGATACCAGTGGACCACTAAAAAGTGTGGGAGCAGAACCAATCATATATAGTGAAGGAAATGATTGATCTTGGATATTCACTTGCGTGCGCCTATACATCAAGGCTGACATAAATCCCCAGTCATTTTTCAGTGATTCCACTCCACCAACAATCCTAGCATTAGGCGCGGCATGATTTAATGACGTAAAGACCATAAGCAAAGAGAAAATTGTTAGAACTACTATTTTATTCATATTATATTTACTTATTACAACAATAGATTACAAAGATAGTAGCATAGTAAAATAGCAAGCTCCAATTGCTAAAAATTTCTCACCATCTGAATATCAACGGCAATGATGGTCTGAAATCGTGCGCCTTTCCTGCGGTAGCACCATCGAATTCAAGTTCAACAAGATGTGATTCATTCATCCTTATATCAAAATTCTTCAAGCTATTTGCCATATCAGCGGCAAGTGATAGCTCAGTGGTGCTTGCAATGCTCATCGTGACATTTGTCAGTTCCCTAAAACCAATGTGTGATCAAGCGGCTCTGACATCTCTTTAGGATTTTTCTTGGATAAAAACGATATAAAAAACCACATTGGCTCATTAAGAGGTGCGTTACCAACGTCCATTGTGACAACTTGGTATCGATGTCTTATTTTGCGGAATCATGACAGGGATTGGCGTTTCTTCCTAACGATCAACAGCGAACCGAAATTAAAATATTATTCACATTTGAACGGGGTGAAACGAGTAACTTATGGTTATTGACTCACCCGGATTTGCGCTATGTTGAAAGAATTAAACTGGTGATGCAGCATTTAACTAAATCGTTTTTTGAAGAAAATAATATTTAATCTGAAAAAAATCAGTTGGACAAGAGAATAAAATACAATCAATAGAATTTCACTGCAAAATTCTACATTCTATATCCACTTCCAACTGATTTTGGAAGGACCTTTTTATTACCCAAGTTTCGGAGTTCAAATTTTCTTAAATAGTTACAATAAACATGGTGTATGCAATATAGATCTGAACTCTGAAACTTGAGCTATTATTACGCTATAGGTTGAAATGCAATCAACTTATCCAGATCAGCAGCGGTGGTACCCAAACCATGATTTGGCAACACTTGTGAGAAGCGTCCAACGTCGCCATCATGCAATGCCATATAATTCAAAACCACAGCTTCTGCCAGTTGGTCGACATTGTTACTAATGACAGATGCAGCAGTTTCTATTGAACCTTCTGGTTTAAAGTATCCAATCTGACTATTATTATTTGCTATTTGTGGCATTCCGTTGGGATCATACACTAACATTAACGATGCAGAGGTCGATGAGTTATCACCTTTCCATATTCCTTTTCCAGTCTCATCAACTGTTCCATCACTAGCCACTGAGCCATCGCTAAATACGTAGATCATTAATTTTTTATTGATCAATCTTGCGTATTCCAACGCTGCACCGATTTGCTGACCCGCTCTGCGGTCACGCTCTTCACCGGTGGTGCGGGTACTGTCGTGATAATCGTAACCACCGAATTGAATTGTGCCGGCTCCTGCAACACCGTTTATCACCAACTTGGAGACTGATGCGGTTTTCTGAAAATCGCCTATATCAAATCCACGATTGGTGAAGACAGATTGTAATATTGCATCAGCATCAATGTCGGTCCTATTCGGATCACCTGTTGCAGCAACGGCACTTTCAAGATATCGACATTCAATGATCTTATTGATTTCAGCCGATGTTTGAATTTTACCAAGCTTTTTCTCACTAATTCGCTGGATAGTTTTCATAACATTGACGGCATCATCACCATCCGGCAAAAGCTTGGCGAGCTTACCCGTGTCAATTAAGCCGCGTGCGTCATTACCACTGGCTATTTTTGTTGGTCGAACACTGAGATCTATCATGGAACTCGGTGCAACTGATCGACCACCTGAGTCAGAACTTCTCGACCCTATCAGAGAAACAACATCGCCATCGGCCCCCGCTTTATAAATACCATACATAGGATTATGTGGGTTATCACTAGTATCATTGGACGATCGGGCACACATTATCGAGCCATTGACATTATTAAGCGTTGCCTGTGTTGCAATATCTCTTATGCCTTGCAGAAGCGCACTGTCTGCATGAAACGCCAAACCTGCACCACCTTCATCAAGCGTTGCAATTTGCCCCGCAAGACTAGGCAGCATACTAGTAGGCAGGCCCAATTTTTTATAACCATCGTTACTTAAAAAATCCATCTGGCCTGCTGGCCCACCTACCAGTACATTCGATCCAGCGATATTTGCTCCTCCGGAAAGATCTATGCAAATAAAAGGAACCTTACCACCAGTACCTGTAATAATGCCACAATCCGCTTCAGTGACTGCCGCCATGGCCTTTGATCCCATTAATCCAAATAGTGATGGCGCTATAACTGCCGCCGCACCAGCGATTAAACCCTGGCCGAGAAAATCACGACGTGTTATCGGACGCTTATGATCTTCAAGCTTCAATGGTTTGTCAAAATCCAAGTTGGTATTTTTTATATTATTTTTGTTCTTTGTCATGATTAAATCCTCTATCTAACTGCTTTGGTATACACCAAACACTAATTTATTGAAACGGTTGCACTCGCAAGTACCGACGCGCACGCTGCTTTAACAATTGTCCGAGTTCTGGCAGCATCGCAATCTGCAGCGACGTTACAATTGGCGCTCAACTCATCGATAAGCTGATCAAGCTCAGGTTGCACTTCCATTAAACTTGGTTGGCTGCTTAAATTAGTCCCCACCATCTTATTAACCAGGTTACTTATCACGATATTGCGTTTTTCCTGATTGCTAAAAGCTGTGACGACTGGGGAAGTAAACTCAAACGTGTTACCAAAAAAGCTAGTTCTTAGCGTATTGTTTTCTACTAACGCATCACAATATTCCAGTGATAATTTTGCAATTCCAATCTGATTAGCAGATACGAATGAACCTAAGTTTGGTGTCCCAGGTAATTGCTGTTCAATATCCCCATAGGTTTCTTTAGTGACCGATTTATCAACACCCGTTAGCACTGCCATAGTATTGTTAATTTGTGCAAAAGTACGTACACCATACTCCGGCGAGAGATCACTAACGCTCATGTCTGGAACTGGGCTTGGATTTTGTTCAATAACCACATTGCTATTATTACCAAGCACCTCAAACACGAGTGAAAAATTATCCGTTTCTGTCCCTGTATCCTTTGGAATAACCGCAGCAAGTGAAGACAGCTCAATATCGCTGGATGTAACCGTCATATCCACATTACGGAACGTTTGCGCCGCTGCAGGCACGTTATCATTCACAGCGATGCGAATATTTTTCACTGGAATATTAGGAACAGCAATATCAGTGAATAAAGTAGGTGTCCCAAATACATAGCTATATTCATCCAGCTCACTAACCACCAAGCTTATTTTGCTCGTTGTATTACCTGATGTATCTAGGGACTCGGAAATATCAAATTCTAAAATATATTTGTCACCAATCCCCTCCAGTGCATTTTGCAATACTTCCTCAGCCGTCAACGCTCGATTATGAATACCAACAAATAACATTTTACCCAACCATTGGCGCTTAACATTATTAGATACCTCATTACCAAGAACAAACGTATAACCATCATCCCAGTTAGAAATATCAGCAGGAACCGCTGGATCTGATTCGACACGTTCGTAAACCGTTTTGTTGCCGTTCACATATATATTTCGACCATTAGTTGCATCAAAGGTAAAAACAACATGTTGTAGCTGAGGTTTTAAATCACCTGCGTCGTTATCAGATTCGAGCGCTGGTGAAGAGCCATTCGCACCGGTCATATCACTTCTGTTTCGAAAGTTATAATAACTGGTATCTTGCCCCATAGTAAAATTTCGATTCTGTGCGTTTTGCGAATAACTGACGATTCTCGCTGGCCCATCAAGCGCGGTATTATCGTTGATTATCCAAGCTTCAATTGTGTATTGTTTTGAACCGTCAGGTCCTGCGATTTTGTCAAAGAGTTTTTTACTATCAGCAGCAGTCCCTACTGCTTTACTGACTTCTGTTGCGTTTGGATCAGTTATTTCAATACCGCGTGCTGGAACCCAATTGACGTCTGCACTTAACGTTAAATCAAGTGTGGGAGCCACACCACTGGTATCGAAAGCGGTTTGGCCAGAGCCGGTTTTAAATTCGTATTTGGCAATAATTGCATCTTCAACTCGACCCATACCTTCATCTTTTATTCCTTGTGCTAACGTAAGCGGCTTGCTAACGATACGGGTACCTGACATTCCCGTGCCGGTCGTCGTATCTGCCAATGCATTTGCCCAACCTTCGACACCTGTTTGAATCTCTCCAGCCCATGAATCACATGTCGGTTGAGTACATTTGTGCAAAGTAAGTATTTTTTTCACCAGGCGTGAATTAGCTGGATTACCAAGATTGACCAGGGTGTTCGATGTAATAACGGAGTAAGCTGTTGCAGCGTCCTGGTGCGCAAAATCTGGTGTACCGGCAGGATCATCTTCTAGCCCAGCATGACACAAGCTACAACGATTAACCAAGACAGGTTGCAGGTTATCACTAAAAGCAGTAATTTGTGATTCAAGCATAGTGTCTTGCTCTGTTACATCTGTTCCATCCGTCTCGTCCGTTCCATTCATTTCATCACTTTCGTCTGGCTCTTGTGTTCCATTATTTACCGGCACAGTGCTAGCGAGCTTATCTATTCCTGTTTGAATTTCATCGGCCCAACTATCACATGCAGGCTGGAAACATTTATGCATTGACAATACTTTTGCTATTAAACGTGAATCAGCAGTGTCGGCAAGATTTATCAAGGTATTTGAAGTAATCACTGAATAGGCTGTTGCAGCATCTTGATGCGCAAAATTAGGAGTTTCTTCAGGTTCATCTGCACTGCCTGAATGACAACTCCCACATCGATTGATCAGCACCGGATGTAGGTCGCCGCTAAAAGCAGTAACTTGCGAATCAAGGAGATCAGCTTGACCTGTACCATCTGTATCGTTTTGATCTGCAGTTTCGTCGTTGACTTCTAAATCATCTTCACTTGCAACTGCATTAGCCCATTCATCTATTCCTGTTTGAATTTCATCCGCCCAAGTATTGCAAGTAAACCGAGAACATTGATGAAACGCAAGTACCTTCTTCACTAAACGTGAACTCTCAGAATTATCAAGATTCACCAAAGTATCCGACATAACGACAGAATAGGCCGTTGCAACATCTTCATGAGCAAAATCGGGTGTTCCTGCAGGTTCACTTTTTTGGCCTGCGTGACAATGCCCACAACGATCGACTAAAACTGGATGCAAGTTCTCATCAAAAGCGCTAACTTGTGGATCAAGGGTAGTATCTTTGTTCGCATTATTTTCACTGTTGCAACCAATAAAAAATATAGTCATTAATGCAATTATCAGCACACGACCCAAGTTATGATAATTATGAGATTTACCGATCCTGCATCGATCAGTAAATTTATTTAGTACATTTCTATTTCTTTTTGTCATTATAAAACTCCTACTACATACATTCAGGATAACCACGTTTATATCAGCTCTGATCCGAACTATTTGCCATTGCCTTGATATATCTTTCTCGCGACTGGAAATAATTGGATTTTATGAACGGCAGGGCTATTGACCCATGCAAAAGCTTGCTACTTCAGCGAAAACGCGTTTCATACTGTAATTATTCGCTTCAAATACTTCAGTAATTCGTTCAACTTCAGTTCGCTCTGCTGGATTTGCGGGTGTTCGAAAGCAAATTTGTTCAAAAGCCTTTTTGACCTGACACCTTGAAAACGCCTCGCTTGAGGAAATTTCTTCGCCTAAACTTTTAACGCCAGAACCGCTTGCGTTTGGGCCTCGCCAGCCAAGTGATGCATTTTTACCAGCCCGCCAATAGTTGGCCCAGCTATCATCTTTTGTCATATATCCTAATGGAAATGTTGTATTGTTAATTAAATACTTCGCTTGTACTTCACCGTCTGTATACACAACTCTTTCCGATTCTTGATCCCATTCATAGTATGCAAATGCTTGTACTAATGGATCCATACCTGCATGACAACCAACACATGAGTTTAAAAATATTGTGCTATCTCCGCCAGGACTGCGAGTAACATCTTGTCGAACACGATCAGGAGTTCTCGACACATCGTTAAGATCTCCCATTTCCATACACAAATGATTTTTAGTGATAGATTCCCACATGGCGCGATTGGTACCGGCGAATAAAAAGGCTTCCCCAGCAGCACGTGATGTTAATACCCCGGCTGTTTGTTCCGCTGAAAGTTGTGTACCTACCAACTCGGATTGCTTTACTGAAACTAGATTTGCCTCATCACCAAGATTGACATCGCTGGCTTCCAACTCTTCGTAATGATCGTTGTTTGAATGCGAATAATCGCTAGCGGTATCAGTGCCTATATAGACAATATCACCTGTCATTATTTCTTTAAATGGAACATCATCTCTAATGATACCTATCGCTGTCGCGGTGTAATCATTCAACGGTCTGAACACAGCTTGATCTTTATTGGTCCAGGGGGTGATGTAATTCTTCAAGAAGATATTGTAGAAACCTTTATTATCCATCGCTTCCATTGCAGCACCAATCGCATCACCGTTGGTAATTTTTTCTGCCATGGAATTGAGAACAGACTCTGATGGTGGTGAAGCTGCCAAACGATCATGAATTTTTTTTGCCTGATCACGAGGTGTTGCAAGTGAAGCAGATGACATTAAACAAAACAAAATCATAATTGATAAAACAATTCGACCTTTACTAAACACAAAGATCAATCCATTTGATATTAATATTTTCATACCTATAACCCTCTCATTAGACGTACATCGATACTGCGTCCTTGGGATCTAAAACCACAACGACAACTTCTACATTGTTTTTCTTCACAGCTTTTATTTAGAAGTGGACTTTCCACAATAAGACTACAATCGACAATTTCATTTTTATTTCTAGTCGATCAACACCCAAACCGTAGGTTGGATATAACCCTCTTAGCAAGCAATCTGCCAATCAACATAAAAATCTATGATAAAGCCTACTTGGATACTTTATCGTTGAAATAGTATTCTATTTATAAAATTCACTAAGATAGAAAAGAATGAAATGTATTATTTTTAAATTATGTTTTTAAAAAATATAAAAATTGAAACTAACAACTTAATTCAAGGTCAGAAATTAGTTGTAGTGAGTGAGGTAAGGTCGCTTAAAAGCGACTATTGGAGTAGGAAAGATGAACGATAAAAATAAAAACAAACATACGATTCAGTTAATCTGCTGTGTTGTCTATTTACGACCAGTAACGTTAAAAACACAAAGCTCCGCAATAGTAAATAATTTACAACTAAATTTCCAATGAAAATCGCTTTATGGAAAAGAGTAAATTACGAGACTCCCAAATTCTCCGCAGTTGCTAATATGCTATCCAGTTAATAACAGTTATTACTATTGGGTGACGAGTCACATCAATAGGTCAGCTATCTATAATGGATAGCAGTTAACAATGATGATTGATAATTTTGGTCGTCAAATTGCGACTAAATATTTATGCTAACTCAATTATTTACTTACAAGGAAAAAGTAAACCGGTTAGCAGATGAGGTCGCCTATTAGCGACTAGAAGCCTGTTGTGAAAACAAGTAAAAGTGGAATCCAGGATAACAGCTTTATATATAGAGAATGGAATAGACGCTAATCCCAATCCAGCTTAAAACAAGTAAGAACCATGGCAACCAGTGTTGTTTGTATTGGATTGTTGGAGTGGATTGCAACGTAGGTGTAGTTTGTAGAGCCTGCTGTTTTGATGCTTGTTTACGTTTTTTGTCTAATTCTCGATTTTTCATGTTTTGTTGCTTTTTATAGAGTTCAATGCCCTTTTGAATACCTTGAGCAATGAGTTTAGTTTGCTCTTTGGTTTGTCCGGGTTTTTGAATACCATGGGCTATTTTACTCGCTTCATCTGGAGATCTTTGTGAAACGGATTGACCTTTACTCTGTTTTGACATTGTAGTTCCTGCTTTATAGGTGGTTAATAAATCATCATTCGGATTCGCCGGTATGGTTAATGGTAAAACTAAGATTTATTGAATTGTAACATTCATCGCAACTTTTGGGATGCTCATAAGCCAACCCAGACTTATGGAACATCACTAGCAATTGTTTGTGCTTAATGAAGCTCATACGTTTAAATAAATTAGACTTTCCCATTCCCTAGTGAAATCACACTCGGTTGTGACTGCCCTGACTGGGCAAACATGTCGCTACAGTACTCTATGGTATCGGTGCTCGACTCGATCAACAACCTGAGTTGTTATTTGTTTTGCGCGGTGTAGATCATAATGATCTTATTAGTGCTGATGTTCAAATACCTAAAGGAAAGTCTAAACGCCGCCAGCTCAGTGGCGATTTATCCGAAGTATTTGGTATTGAATTTGATGATACAGCACAGCCAGTAAAAACTACGAAGTCAAAAACATCATCCAAGAAAAATTCGTCACCACTCAAAATATCTCCCCCGACTAAAATAGAAAAATCAAAACCCAAAACCATAAGACCAACGGGAAAAACAGTCGCACGTTTACGTAAACGTTTCGATATGAACTTATCGCAATTCGCCCATATGGTTGGCGTTAGCGCAAAAACTATTTCAAACTGGGAAAGTCAACCCGAACGATTAACGTTACGTTCAGAAAGTCTCGCAGCACTAACAAAAGTTAATATGCTGGACAAAACTCAAGCATGGGAATATTTATGATTATGAGTAATATACACAATCAAATTCCCACTTTTGTTTGATTCTTTCAACACCCTGTTGATGAATTGGCACATCTCTAAAATAGAACGATAAAAGTATCCCAATTAGTTGTCGATAGTGTGAATGATGGTAGAATAATCACTCATTCAGGTTAAATAAAGAGCTCAAGAATGCGATACACATTACTTATACTTTCATTGCTTATTTTAACAGCGTGCAATGAATCGCAAGAGATTCCAGCAGACAACACCGATCCTACAGATAATACGCCCACTGAGACCACGCCTACTGAAACTCCCCCTACGGAAACCACAGTTGACTTTGAATCTATTCAAAACAATGTATTTGATAAATATTGCACACGTTGTCATTCAGGATTTAATGCACCTTTAGGATTACGATTGGATGAAGCTTATAGTTATAACAACCTGTATATGGCAACAGCCAGCCAAAATTCTAACTTCTTCCGCGTTAATCCTGGTGATCCTAATAGTAGTTATTTAATACGAAAATTAGAAGGTAATGCTGGTACTAGAATGCCACTCGGAGAAGCAAAACTACCTCAAAGCACTATTGATGAAATAAGACAGTGGATAACTGATGGCGCGTTAAACACCCAGCCATCATCAAAAACAAGCGCTGCCTTATCTTTTACTTTTAAAAGTATCTGGCCCGCTGACAATACAGTTCTTAATAATTCTCCAGAAAGTATCTATATAAGCTTTAGTCGTGAGATTGATAGCAGCTATCTTTATAATCTTTCATTAATATTAATTGATGACGAAGAAAATAGAAAAGCACTCGATCTTCACCTATCTCTTGATAACCCGAATACTGTACTTGCTGACTTAAGCGAAGTTCGGCTGTCCTCAGGAAATTATCAAATTAAACTAGAAATGGATATTAATAACCCGATTCGAGATCTTGAAGGCAATGTTTTGAAGTTAGCTGATGGTATAACAGTTATCGAAAGTAACTTTCGAATCGAATAAGTCCAACACTCCAATAAAACTGTGGCACTCATCGAGTTTGCGGTAGAGTAGAAAGGTATTTAACCATCCAAACCACGCCTCAACTTACCAGGTGACGTATCAAACATTTTTTTAAATGCTCTTGAAAATGCAGCCTCTGATTGATAACCAACACTTGAAGCAACACTCGAAACACTTTCCCCTTTTTTCAAAAAATCCCAGGCAAGTTGCATCCTCCACCAAGTTAAATACTGCCCTGCCGTCCAACCACTAATTACCTTGAATTTTTCCGCAAAGATTGTCCGCGACATCAAGGCTTTTTTTGCCAATTGATCGAGGCTCCAGTTTTGCTCTGGTTTTTGATGAATTTCATTGATGGCCAGTGCCAAACGCTCATGACTATATAAAGATAACAATCCCACTTGCTCTGGATGATCTGCTAAATATTGCCTAACAGCATAAGTAAAAAGTAGTTCCGACAAACGATCGAAGATTACTTTTGATGCGGGTCCGAGAGAAAGATTTTCAGAGACTAACATCTGCAACAGAGACTTTAACCACTGATGAGCTTCCTCATAATGTATGATAAAAACCGGCGGCAATGCATCCAATAAATAGCTGCTCCCTTTATGTTGAAAACATACTTCTCCACACAACAAACCTGTTCCTTCCAACCCTTGTGCTTGATTAAATGACAAATGCTTTTGCTCTCCCATCATCGCTTTAACTGGTTTCATGGAATGCGGTAACTCTCTAGGAAATATCACTAAGTCGCCCTCATTCAGTACACCTGAAAAATAGCCCGGAACCTCCAGAAAACATTGGCCCAAGGTTACGATGTGAAAACATAATAAATTATGCCTGGCCTGCGCTTTTGTATTTTTATAAATTAGTGAGGTTAATAATACATTAGTGCAGGCCAGGCTTCTTTCTGATATTGTTTGCCTCGTCCTTACAGCAGGCAGAACAATTTCCATTGGTTTCAAAAATCATTCAACAACTGGATGAAAGCAAACGTTCGGCTGCATTGTATCGATCCCACAGCTACCCGGAACCTTCAAATGAGTTTTTACATTGGCTTTCTCAATTAAGTGATGGGCATCTGAACGATACATCAGATAATCAACTAATATGAAGGTAAACTCCTATAGGATTTACCCGTACAAGGTTTACCCATATAAGGTTTACTCAATTTTATCAGACAACTCCCCTGTGTCCTTAGGCAAATGCCAGGAAACAACCGCAGTGGCAATCACCACCAACACACCAAGCCATATCATCGTGACAACAGGGTCAACCCCAATTCCAGCAACAATTGCATATACACCTGACGCAAGAAGCATGGATAAATTCTCAAAAAAATTCTGGATAGCAACCGCACCGCCGCTACCTATTGTTTTATGCCCGATCTCTTGCAGTGCAGCATTGATCGGTACAACAAATAAACCACCACACACGCCTGCTAAAAACAGGGCTACACGAACTAACCAGACATTATCCATTGTCGCCAGCAAAACAATCACGATTCCCATCATATACGCCGCTAATCGTGCGCGTCGAAGATAAGCCAAAGGGATCAAACGTGGCACTAAAACAGAGCCTACTGCGATTCCAATGGCAACAAACATAGTGAGCATAGCAATGTCAGTCGTAGAGTGAATAAATAAAACAGCGGGAACCCAAGCCACTAAAAGAACACGTAAGACAGTTGCCGATGCCCAAAATAAGCTTACACCTAATGTCGAAAAACGTGCTCGAGGTGTTGCCAATAGTCCTTTCATTTGTTGAGTGAAAATTTTCAGCGCGTGACCTTTCGCAACACCAACAACCAGCGTATGTTTAATCGTTAGTGCAATCAGTGCTGAAAAAACATAAAGCGCCATAATGACTAGCAGAGCTACAGTGACAGAGTATTCAGACAGAAATGCTCCACCGACCGTACCACCAAGAATTGCGAGTATTGTCGAGCCTTCTATCCAACCATTAGCTTTCACTAAGGATTTTTCATCCACCAATTCAGGTAAAATTCCATATTTAGCCGGACTATAGGTTGCTGCTCCCAGGCCTATCACAGCATAAGCAATCAGTGGCTCGACATGGAAAAACAACATACCTGCCCCCAGTGTTTTAATGACATTTGCAGCAAATAATATTTTAGGTTTTGGCCGTCCATCAGCTAGTCGTCCTACCCATGGTGCAAGAGCTACAAAAGCTATCAAGAACGCAGCCTGAAGCGCAGGAATATACCAGCTTCCTGTTTCGGTCTGTTGTATTATCATAGTGATCGCTGTGAATAACACGGCATTGTCCGCAAACGCAGTGAGAAACTGTGTTGCTAATACGCGATAGATTTTATTATCCATTTTTAAGCCGCCAATAGTTTACTTGCTGAAACGTAATCGATTTTCCCAGTGCCTAACACCGGGATACTTGAGACATGCATGACTTTTTTTGGCACACCAATTTCCGCAAAGCCTTCATTTTTCGCTTGTGTTATCAGAAAAGCTCGATCTGCGTTTTCAACCGTTGTGAGTAAAACAATTTGTTCACCTTTTCGTTCATCAGGAATGCTCACCGCGGCGTGTAACGCATCTGGCCAGACTTTACTAGCTAACACTTCAACCGATGTGAGTGACACCATTTCACCAGCAATTTTTGCAAAACGTTTTGCACGACCACAGATACGAATAAAGCCGTCTTCGTCAATTGTGACAATGTCGCCTGTGTCATACCATCCATTCCCAGCTTCACAAACTGGTGGCACAAGTACGCCAGGATTATCATGTAACAAATAACCTTGCATCACATTAGGACCACGCACCAGCAAACGCTGCCCCTCATCCAAACCGGGTACTTTCACCAGACGATGTTCCATGCCAGGCATCAATCGACCCACCGTGCCAGGGCGACTTGATAATGGCGTATTCCCTGCAATTACAGGGCTGGTTTCTGTTGCTCCATAACCTTCAAAAATGCGCACACCAAATTTGTCCTGCCATGTGCGACGTACTTCGTCTTGCAATTTTTCTGCACCGGCAAAAACGTAACGCAGGCTGTAGAAATCATAAACATCTGCAAAACGTGCATAACCAGTAAGAAATGTATTGGTACCGAATAATAACGTTGCATTAACCTCATAAGCCATTTCAGGAACTACACGGTAGTGTAAGGGGGAAGGATAAAAGAACACGCGAACACCTGAAGTGATGGGTAGAATCATTCCGGCACTCAAACCAAAAGAATGAAACAAAGGTAGCGCATTTAATGCAACATCCTGTGCATTAAAATCAACTCTTGAACTTAACTGTTGAACGTTCGCCATTAGGTTTTGATGAGATAACACTACCCCTTTTGGCATTCCCTCTGAGCCAGAGGTAAAAAGAATCACAGCGTTTTGTTTTGCATCACTTGGCGCCAGGCGTTTTAAGTATCCATCACATCGACTTTTAATTAAGCCTGCTAGTTTATCAGACCAGGATATATTTTCCGCAATGTCTTCCAAATAGATCAACTCAACTTTATCAACAAGTGCAATCTCTGCTTGTTCCAACTTCGCCTGTTGAATGAAACGACGAGATGTTATGACTCGGTTTAATTGTGCGGTTTCACATGCGGCAATCATTCCTTGTGGTCCTGTCGTATAATTCAACATAGCTGGTACTTTTCCATATAACTGCAAACCCCAAAAGGTAGCGACGGTCGCCAACGTACCCGGCAATAAAACACCAATCGTTTCATCAGAATCACAATGTTTAACTAACTGCTTACCAAGTACCGCGGAACTGGTTATTAGTTTGTTATAGCTCATCGGTTTACGATTAATATCTTCAGCAATTATATGTGAACCACCATGAATACGACGCGCTTCTAACAAACGCTCTGCTAATGTTTGATCTTTGTTTGCCGTTTCATACATCATCTCTGTCATGATATCTGACAACAATTTTCCGGCCTGCTCTCTGCGCTTGCGCCCTTTGTATTGCTCTGCAATATACAAACACTGTGGCGCTTGCACATTCAGAGTAATTTTTGGAAACCAGCTTAAACGTACACGGCCACGCAGACGAGAAAACGGAGTATATTGTGCACCATCAATTCGAATAGGTAACACAGTTGCATTGGCTCGCGCTGCCACTAGACCTGGACCGGGATAAACTTTCATTAATGAACCAGTAACAGTGATGCGCCCTTCAGGAAATATCACCACACAACCACCCTGCTCAAGACGACGAATCAGCGAACGAATTGAAAGTGGATTGCTGGGATCAATCGGAAACAAACTTCCCAATAAACCGGCTAATTTTCCGATCCAGCTACGCGCAACATATGTGTTAATGGCAAAGGTTGCCGTTACCGGTAGATAAGCATAAAGTAGAACAGCATCGAGAAACGAGGTATGGTTGGCGACAACCAATGTACGCTCACTAAATTGCTCAAGATGCTCAGCACCTTTTATCTCGACACGAAAGAGCTTTGTTAATACCCATCGAATGATTTTCTTTGACATTTTGCTTCCTCTTAATTGATCTTGTTAACTTGGAACAATGATCGTAGAAAGCAGCGGATAAATAAACCTATTCACAACAAGTATCACTTATATGAATAAGCAGTATACTTTTAATATACTTTCAGCTATTTTTCAATCGAATTAATGGCTTGAACACCTCAAGCTCCCAGGGACGTACCGCCATCATGAATCCAATGTTAATTCGTTTTTCCAGAGGCAAATAAGCATCTTGACGATGCAGCTCAGCAAACTCTTTGGTCAAATTTTGCATTTTATTGAGTAGCAACCGAGTTGAAGAATCACCTAATAATCCAAATAAAAATCGACGATGTTCCAGCTCTCTCCTGAAACCTGATTTGAGAAAATGTTTCTGGATTTTCTTTTCGAAGAAATCTTCAATCGGACCATTTTCTATCCAGCGAAAATCTTCATCAATGCGCAGTTTAATTCGGTTATTCGGCAGTAGATCGATAATCATCAACTTATCCAGTTTTGCCAGGCAACGAATACACTCCGTTTCAGAGAGAAGATAATTATTAATGATGTCATTGAAGGTGAGATGATTGCGCACACTCACTGCAACCAGTAACAATTTTTCATCCTTCACCAACTCTTTCTCCTGCTCCAACGTCAATTGACTAATACGTTGGCGAGATTCCTGATAAAGTTGAAAGAGATCGGTTAACTCCATCTGCATCAGTCGACATATATCTTCTAAACGTTGCAGGGTAAATCGCTTCGATACAAATAGGCGTTTTACATTAGCCTCACTCATGTCTAATCTTCGTGCTACTTCTGCATAAGTCAGGTTGTTGCTTTTTAAAGCTGCTTTCAATGTTTTAACCAATTCAGCGGTTTGTGCCATAGTCCCTCCTGATTTTTCTGACAAATAGTATATCTTTCCTATACTACAGAATCATAAATTATATACAAAGCACAAAATAGTGTATTTATTCAATCCCAAAGCCAACAATACTTCCGAAAACTAAAAACGGAGGTAATCACCATGTCAATTTTTAAGCGTCTATCCACCACTCTAGTCTCTCGCCTTGATAAAGTCGTTGGCGAAATTGAAAATCACGATGCAGTTATTCAAGTCACATTGAATGAAATGCGTAAAAAAGTCGCAGAAGCTAAGGTGCGTTTAGACCAAGTCCGCAATGAAGAACAACAGTTAAAGCAACAAATTCTGACACAAAAAGAAAATATTACGCTATGGCAAAAGCGAGCCGTCGAGTGCGCAAAAACAGATGAAGCCAAAGCGTTGGAATGTGTAAGCCGCAGCCGTCAATGTCAACAGAAAATTAACAGCCTGGAAAGATCCCTGGCGCAATACACACAGACTGCCGACAAGCTTGCCCGTGATATTGAAACCAGCGAACAACGCCTAATAAAGATGAAGCAAAAACTCACTCTTATGCGAGCACGTCAATCAACGAGTTGTGCACTTGAGGCAACTAATGAAATCAACAGTCATTCTGAAACCCTGTTGGACGAATCTTTTGATCGCTGGGAAATTAATATTAGTCAAACAGAAATGAGCACTGCAGAAATGAGCACTGATAGTTGTGAAAAAATCGATCTGTTGGAACGTGATTTTATAGCCCAGGAACAACAAGAAGAGCTGCAAAAAGAACTGGAGATATTACTGGCTGCGGAGGAACTGAAATGAAACATCAAACTGATCCCTGGGTTGAAGAAAACAATCAACAAGAAGTCATAAAAAAAGAATTCAATCTAATGAAAAAACTACCCACCTTGCTACGTATACTTGGTGCTGCAGCGGTATTAATTGCAATGTACAGTTTTCTCATGAAAGGCTGGGAAAGCGGCAATGATAGTTTTCGTTATTTATTGATGCTCGGCCACACGGGTTTATTGGCGGTTATTGGTTTAGCAAGTGGACACTGGCTAAAGGAAAGCAAAGGTGCCAGACTATTACTCGCTCTTGCGCTGGTTTCTATCCCCGCGAATTTTGCCATACTTGGCGCGTTTATTTTTTCTCAAACAACGCCGCTTGATATTAGTCTCTACCCACAATATGTTGCCTGGACAGTGGATAGTATGAATACCGCACTATTAACCACAGCAGGTGCGCAATTGTTACTAATACCTGTAACATTTCTCGGTTTTACCGTACTCGCGCGACAAATGTCTAAAAAATTATCGTTATTGTTTTTGATGAGTTGTGCAACATTATTGATACCCATCCGGGATCCACAAATCATTGGTTTATTCGTGTTAACACTGGCGATCTGCGTTATTTTTCTTAGTAGAAAGATTTCTTACCATCAAACTTCCTCAAAAACTCATGAGGGCATGACAGCGTTAGGTTTACAATTTCTACCTTTGGCTGTATTAGTAGGACGAAGCCTCTGGCTTTATTCTGCTGATTTATTTTTATTAACAATAATGTCAGCAATCTTATTTTTAATCATGCGACAAATATCACTTCAACTCATCGGCGCTTCAAGATTAAAAAATATTCTGGAAGGTTTATCCATCATACCTGCTGTATTGGTAGTATTTTCATTCTGCGGTGTGCTGGAAAGTTTAGCTTATGTCCCCGACGAACTCATTCTACCAATTAGTTCATTGATATCTGCAGCAATGTTATATGACATATCAATCCGCTCTGCTAAAAGATCAGAAAGATATCGTTCAATTGCTGTCATCGGATTACTTGTTGGCATGACAACCAGCTTAGTTGTTTTTTCTAGTTCACTCGCGGCGTTAACCTGTGTTTTTGTTGGTTTGGCTTTAATAGTATTCGGTTACAAAGTCCAACAACGCAATGTATTCACCGGAGGAGCCTTATTAATGACAATAGGAATTGCTCATCAACTCTACGAATTAGTTCTACATTTTGATCTGGGTAGCTGGATAAGTCTGGCGATTCTTGGCGTTATCGCAATCGTTGTTGCATCGACCATTGAATCTCAGGGCGGGAAATTAAAGCTACGTTTAAATACTATGCGAACCAGGTTTTCAGATTGGGAATAATCTAACAACTCAACCTCCTCCCCCCTTAATAAAGGGGGATCGAGGGGGATCGTCAAATTAATAAGTCGCCTTCGCATAACATTCAGAATCCATATCGACAACTTCAACCGTAATCACTTTAACATCGCAGCCTATTCGTTTGATTGCATTTAACACAGCTGCACTCAATAATTTTTTCTGCTCAATATTACGCCCTATTTTAATTCGTAACTGAGCATGGATAAAACGCTCGTGACCAGTTCCAATACGATAAAATTGAACAGGTATCGCACGGGTTTTAATATGGCTTTCGATAAACAAACCAGTTTCCATTGCAGCGTTATGCACTGCATCCAACATTTCAGGAATCTGTTTATCATCTAAGAGATCTTGTGAATATTCAATAATAAAGTGGGGCAAGGAAAAACCTCCAGTTTCACATAGTTTTTAGTTTCAAATAGTTTTTATTTGCCTTAATGCCAAACTCAGCATGTCGCTTATTCGCATTATCATACTTCATTGTTAAAAAAGGAAAAGCCTTTTACCTTCTCGATTTTTATGTCATATTAAATTTAGTGAAACAGTACAGGATTGAATTTAAACATGCACACCCGAGTCTGCATTATTCGTCATGGTGAAACTGACTGGAATAAAGAAAGGCGTATCCAAGGGCAAATAGATATTCCACTGAATGAGACCGGACGCGCACAGGCGCTAGCTATGGCTTTTAATGCCGCTCATCACGCATTTTCAACCATTTATAGCAGTGATCTAAAGCGGGCGCTTGAAACCGCCAATGCACTGGGTGAACGTGAAGGACATGAAGTAAAAGTTTTACCCGAATTACGCGAACGGCATTATGGTATTTTTCAAAACGTCACCAAAGACGAAGCTGGTGATAAATATCCAGATGCACATGCACTCTACCTGGCACGAGATCTACACTATGATTTCGAAAATGGTGAAAGTCTGGTGACTTTTTCCCAGCGGGTAATGGATATTTTTAATTGGTTAATTAGACATCATCAGTATCAACAAATCGCCGTCATCTGTCATGCAGGTTTGCTCGATGTTATATATCGAAACGCAACAGGGCGACCGTTAGACACAGAACGAGACTTTATCATACCCAACTGCGCACTAAACTGGTTTCATCATGATGGTAATAAATGGCATCTCGACAACTGGGATGATCATCATCACCTTAAACATGTTCTTACGGATTCAGTAGAATGAACACTATCGAATACTGCTTGGTTTTGGTTCGACATGGCCACAGTGACTGGAACCTTAGCAACCGATTCACGGGATGGTCTGACATAGCCCTGACCGAAGTTGGACTTGAAGAAGCGAAGAACTGCGGTAAAAACCTGGCGTCACAAGAATTTGAATTTGATGAAGTGCATATCTCAGTTTTAGAACGCACTCGCCAAACTGCCGAACAATTACTTTCTGCGGCTGAACATCGTGAAATTCCATACCACAGGAGTTGGCGATTAAACGAACGTCATTATGGCTGTTTGCAGGGTATGAATAAGCAGGAAATCTTCACAGCCTGGGGAGAGCAACAATCCTATTGCTGGTGGCGCGGTTATAATGAACCACCTCCTCCTCTTGACGATAATGATCTTCGTCACCCACGTTTTGATGAATGTTATGCAGACATTGATGCCAGCTTACTGCCAAGCAGCGAAAGCCTGGAGCAGTGCATGCAACGCTTGATTCCCTATTGGCAAGAAGTTATCGTGCCAAGTATCCAATCAGGACAACGGCTATTAATTGTGAGCCACGGCAACACACTTCGAAGTTTACGTATGCATGTGGAGAATATTGATCCTGAAGAAATTCAACATATAGAAATCCCTTCTGCGGTTCCGCTGGTTTATCGTTTTAATAGTGATATGGAGTTACTTGGATTTGAGTGGCTTGAGGGAGATCAATTGAGTCCGGCGTAGGGAAAAGTAGTTCGCTCATTATCTTGCAGCAAATAAACAGTATGATTTAATCGCTGTTTAAACTCTAATTTCAACCTAAATTCCATACTCTGCCTAAACTTATTTGATTGGGCTTAGCTAATTATGCAAGCAAACTATGACACCTAAAAACAATAATCCCAGCAAAGAAATCCAAGCCATCAATCAGAGACTCGCTAAATTAGAATATGAGCGGGACACATTAATCAAAAAAAGAGAGGCGTTAACACAGCAACAAACAAATCTACATAATAACCAACAAAATATACCGACATTTCTTTCTGTTAGTCAAAAAGTCGATATTTTCAAAGGATTATTCAAGGGTAGATCAGACATATATGCTCATCGATGGCAAAACTCAAAAGGGCGAAGCGGATACTCTGTCGCCTGCCATAATGAGTGGAAACCGGGAATCTGCAACAAACCAAAAATCAAATGCAATGAATGCTCAAATCGTAAATACAAATCACTAGGTGACCAGACAATTTATGACCACCTGGCAGGTAAATCAATTGTCGGCTTATACCCACTTCTCGCTGATAATACTTGTCATTTACTAGCAGCAGATTTCGACAAATCCGACTGGCAAGAAACAGTAAAAGCTATGTCTAAAGCTTGCCTACAATTCAATATTCCACATGGCATGGAAATTTCGCGCTCTGGAAACGGTGCTCACCTCTGGATATTTTTTTCTGAACCTGTACCAGCCAGAGATGCGAGATTACTAGGCTTTGGGCTACTCGATAAAGCAATGGAAATTCATCCGCACTTGTCGTTCGATTCATATGATCGTTTATTTCCAAACCAGGATCTTATGCCAGAAGGCGGGTTTGGTAATCTTATTGCTCTACCACTGCAATATAAAGCCAGACAACAAGGCAATAGCCAATTCGTAGATATAAACCTAACACCTATCCCAGACCAATGGCATTTTCTTTCTCAGATAAAAGTGCTTTCACCCAAACAATTAAATGAATTACTGGCTCAATTATCTCCTCAAGATCAACAAGCAACTGAAACTCGCCCACCTTGGGAGCAAGGAGCAAAGATCACTCTCACCAAAATCGATAACTGCCCAGAGCATGTCACAATTACGTTAGCCAATCACATTTACATTTTGCTAAATGAATTACCCTCACCCTTAGCAGCAAGACTCAAACGATTGGCCAGCTTCTCAAATCCTGTATTTTTTAAAACCCAGGCGTTAAGATTCTCAACCCACGGAATTCCAAGGTACATTACTTGTGCCCGTATCGAACAAGGATATTTAATTTTACCTCGCGGCTGTTATGACGAAGCGACAGCACTACTCGAAGAACAAGGTATTGCCATAATCATTAATGACAAACAACAGTCTGGCCAAAAACTGAGTTCACTAAAATTTCTTGGCACACTTAGAAAGGAACAATCAAAAGCTGTAAAAATTGTGACTGAACATAACACCGGCGTATTGCATGCTCCCACTGCTTTTGGAAAAACTGTTACCGCGATAGGTATCATTAACAAACGAAAAGTTAATACCTTGATCTTAGTCCACAGTCGTCAACTTCTTGATCAATGGCAAGAACGTTTAAAGACATTTTTAAATAATGTAGAAATTGGCGTTATCGGTGGAGGCAAGAAAAAGCCAACTGGGCAGGTTGATATTGCCACCTATCAAAGCCTATTAAATAAAAAAGATAACTCTGTAGATCCTTTAGTCCAGGATTACGGACAAATTATTATTGATGAATGCCATCATATTTCCTCACCACGATTCGAAATGGTACTTAACGAAGTACGAGCAAAATATGTACTGGGTCTTACAGCAACACCAGAGCGACAAGATGGGCACCAGAAAATCGTTTTTATGTTGGCAGGGCCCATTCGTCACAAGGTAAAACCAGACCATGCAGAAAAATTTGAACAACAGGTGATTGTTAGCCAGCTTTACCACAAACCACCAGTCCAATTAACGAACTCAGAAAATAGACCTCACATAGCTGAAGTATATCGCTGGTTAGCAGCAAACAATGAACGAACCCAAAAAATTGTAGATGATGTCACCGTAAAAATTTCTGAAGGAAAACATCCAATGGTGCTAACGGAACGACGAGAGCACGCAGAACTAATCAATCGACTCCTTATCAAAAACAAAATAGACACAGTTATCCTTAAGGGAGGTATGCCAGCCAAAGAGAGAAAAGCAGCTAACGAAAAACTATTAGAAACTCAGGTTGTCGTCGCAACAGGAAAATATGTTGGCGAAGGCTTTGACTTACCGAGACTAGATACTCTATTTCTAGCTATGCCTATAGCTTGGAAAGGCTCACTTGCACAATACGCTGGTAGAATACATCGTGAATCAGATGGTAAAGATCAGGTTACTATTATTGACTATGTAGATTCTTCCCTACCTATGCTTGAGAGAATGTTTCGTAAACGGGAAAAAGGTTATAAAGCAATGGGATATAAAATCACTTTGACAGATAAAATGTCAGGAAGTAAGGATATGAAAAATAGAGAGTGTCTGATAAAACCTGCTATGTATACTTGAAAATACTAAAAGTACATGGTTGGTTTTATGGAAAGAGAGGGGTATTTGGTAAATCGATGATAATATTGGTCGGGATGAGAGGATTCGAACCTCCGACCCCTACAACCCCATTGTAGTGCGCTACCAAGCTGCGCTACATCCCGACTGAGCGCAGAATTATACAACAGCGTTTAGAATTCACAAGCGATTAATTCTAAAGAATAATGGTGATTTTAATTGCGGATTGTTTTTGATCATTTTCTTATGCGTTCAATTCAACAAGCAATTCTTCCAGCTCTTTACAGAGTTCTGATACAAGTTTATTGTTAACAGATTTTGCTTTTGGTTTTTCTTCTGTAACGACTGTGGATACAGGTTCACTGGGTTTTGACAGTTGTAGCCTTGCACCACCAATAGTAAAGCCTTTTTCGTAGAGCAATTCACGGATGCCACGAATCATTAACACATCATGGTGCTGATAATAACGACGATTACCGCGCCGTTTGGCTGGTTTTAGTTGTGGAAACTCCTGCTCCCAATAACGCAGAACATGCGGTTTTACTGCACACAGCTCACTCACTTCACCGATGGTGAAATAGCGCTTACTCGGAATCGGTGGCAGTTCTGGGCTGTTCGTGGATCGGTTCTTGTGGCTTTTCACTGGTTCCAGCATAGGCCTCTACTCTTGCTTTAAGTTTTTGCCCAGGCCGGAAGGTTACTACACGCCTTGCGCTAATAGGAATCTCCTCACCGGTTTTTGGATTTCTGCCCGGACGTTGAGATTTATCCCGTAAAGTAAAATTGCCGAATCCTGATAATTTGACACAAGTGCCATTTACCAAGGCACAACGAACTTCTTCAAATAAAGTGTCGACCAGGTCTTTAGCTTCACGTTTATTTAAACCTAATTCTTCGAACAAACGTTCCGTCATATCCGCCTTAGTTAATGCCATAAACTACTCTCTTAAAGTTGCACCAATAGAATCTTGTAGTGACACTAATATTTTCTGTATGATCCTATCCACCTCATCGTCGACGAGTGTTTTTTGATCATCCTGAATGGTTAGTGAAACAGCTAAACTCTTTGAACCCTCAGCCATTCCTCTACCACGATAAATATCAAAGATTTCCACAAGTTGCAAGCGATCATCGCCCGACTTCCTAATTTCAGCAAAAACTCTGCCAGCAGATACGCCCTCTTCCACAACCAGAGCGAGATCCCGTTTGATTGATGGAAACTTGGACACAGGACTGTATTTAGGAACAACCCCTTTTTCTAAATAAGTATAGGACAATTCAAACAATATTACAGGCAAATTAAGACCAATTTGCTGTTTTATGGCGGGATGTAAGGTACCTAACCAACCAATGGGATGGTTTTCTGCCAAAATTTTCGCCGATTGACCAGGATGTAAGGCTGGATGCTGAGCAGCGACAAAGCTGAATTTATCACTATTTCCTGTTAAATTAAGTAGATGCTCAACATCACTTTTCATGTCAAAAAAGTCGGCTTTTCGTTGTTCAGTGCCCCATTGTGTCGGTAAAACATCACCACTGATCAATCCTGCAATGACAGTTTCTTGCACTGTTTCGTTGCCAGATTTAATAAATCGCTTGCCGGTTTCAAACAAACGCAGACGAGATTGTTGGCGCGCCTGATTATATTCCGCTGTTTTTAACAAGCTGGACCAAAGCGTGGTGCGCATGACTGACATTTCCGCAGAGATTGGATTCGCCAGTTCAACAGGCTCATTATTGGGATCCAACATTTGTTGGATTTTTTTATCGACAAAGCTGTAGGTAATCGCTTCCTGGTAACCTAAACCTACCATTGTGTTGCGAATACGGGCTTTATTTAAATTTGCTTCCGGCTCTTCAACGAAACGCAATTCAGAAAGAGAGCTATGTGTTGGAAGATTATTGTAGCCGTAAACACGACCAATCTCTTCGATAAGATCCGCTTCAATCGAAATATCAAATCGATAATCGGGAGCAACAACTAACCATCCTTCATCAGTATGGCTCCAGGTCATTCCTAATCGAGTGAGTATATTTTCAACAACATTGTTTTCGACAGAAAAACCTAACACACGCGTCAAGCGACTGCGACGAAATGCAATATTTTCGCGTTTAGGAAATGACACTTTATCAACTTTTTCCGTGATTGGTCCTACCTTGCCGCCAGCAATCTCGACAATCAGATTAGTCGCTCGCTCCATGGCGCGTTGCTGCATGTTAAAATCAACACCTCGCTCAAAACGATAGGATGAATCGGTTTGCATTCCAAACTGTCGGGCTTTGCCACGAATGGTGTCTGGTTGAAAGAAAGCACATTCCAGAAAGATATCCTGAGTCTCATTCGTCACCGAACTATCCAGCCCACCCATCACACCAGCAAATGCCACTGCAGTTTTATTATCAGCGATGACAAGTATATTCTCATCTAGTGTGACTTCAGATTCATCAAGCAGCCTAATTTTTTCATTTTTCTTAGCACGACGAACAACGATTTTGTCGTTTAATTTATTAAGATCGAAAGCATGCATGGGTTGACCAAGCTCTAACAAAATATAGTTAGTCACATCCACTGTTGGGCTGAGACTACGCAAACCTGCTCGGCGTAATCGTTCTTGCATCCAAACCGGCGTTTCAGCGTTTGCATTGATTCCTTTTATCACCCGACCCAAATAGCGTGGACAATCAACAGACGCTTGAAGATCAATCGCGAATGTATCATCTATCTCAGGTGTAGCCGCTTCATAGGATACTGGAGTAACTTCCGCATTGTTTAACACACCAATTTCACGCGAGATTCCAGCAACACTTAAACAGTCTCCACGATTGGGCGTGAAATCAACTTCGATCACCTGATCATCCAGTGAAAAATAATCACGAATATTTTCACCCACTTTTGCATCTGCTGGGAGAATCATTAATCCTTCAGCAGACTCAGCCAAACCAATTTCTTTGGCTGAACAAAGCATGCCAAACGACTCGACACCACGAAGCTTGGCTTTTTTAATCTCGAAATCACCCGGTAGAATCGCACCGATCACCGCAGCGGGCACTTTAACCCCTTGAGCAACATTGCTTGCTCCACAAACAATAGTCAGGTTCTCTGCTTGCCCCACATTCACTTCACAAATATTTAATCGATCTGCTTCAGGATGTGGTTTTAACGAAACCACTTCACCGACAAAAATATTGTTAAACGCTGGCGCAGCAGGCTCTACGGAATCCACTTCAAGACCGGCCATCGTTAACTGCTCTGCAAGTATTGCTGTATCAACGGCTGGATTAACCCATTCTCTTAACCATTGTTCACTAAATTTCATTGATTACTTTTCCAAACATGTTTGTCACTGATTAAATTTCTACGAGGACTGTAAGATTAAGCTCGATTAAACTGGGAGAGAAAACGAATATCATTTTCAAACATTAGTCGTAAATCGTTTATACCGTATCGCAGCATAGCTAATCGATCGGCTCCCATTCCAAAGGCGTAACCCGTGTATTTCTCGTTATCAACACCAACATTAGTCAAGACTTGGGGATGAACCATGCCACAACCCCCTACTTCTAACCAGCCGGTATTTTTACAGACTCGACAACCTTCACCACTACACATGACACATTGAATGTCTACTTCAGCAGATGGCTCGGTAAACGGAAAGTATGAAGGTCGGAAGCGCAATTGAAGATCATCTACCTCAAAGAAGTGACGCATAAACTCAACCAGCGTTCCCTTCAGATCGGCAAAGCTGACATTCTCATCCACCATCAACCCTTCTACCTGGTGAAACATGGGCGTATGGGTAATATCAAAATCACAACGATATACACGTCCTGATGAAATGATACGGAATGGCGGTTCAGAATTTTGCATCTCCCGAATTTGTACCGAGGATGTTTGTGTTCGTAATAAACTGTGTGCGTTAATATAAAACGTATCTTGCATGGCACGCGCAGGATGATTTTCTGGAATATTCAATGCTTCAAAGTTGTGGTAGTCGTCTTCGATTTCAGGTCCATCAGCAGTCACAAAACCCAGGCCATGAAAAAATGATTCAATTCGTTGAATCGTTCGCGTTACCGGATGCAAACCGCCGATGGATTGACCTCTTCCCGGTAAAGTTACATCGATTTTTTCCGATTCCAGTTTTTTCTGCAACTCTAAAGCTTGAAGCGATGTTTTTTTTGCTTCAATTTGTTTTTGCAGTTCTTGTTTGATCTTGTTGATCGCCTGTCCAGCGTCTTTTTTCTCTTGACCAGAAAGGTTTTTTAAGCCTTTTAATTGCTCCGTCAAAGATCCTTTTTTACCAAGATATTGGACGCGAATTTGATCCAGTTGATCAAGAGATTCTGTTGCGCTGATTGCGGCTGATGCTTCGGTGAATAGACTATCTGTGTCGATTGCCATGTAAATACGCTTTCTTCATTTATTCCAAATAAAAAAGGGAAGGTAAACACCTTCCCTTCATTAAACAATATCGCTCGATGTGCCTTACTAATTATGCAGACAATCCAGCTTTAGCGATATCAGCGATACGAGCAAAACCATCTTTGTCATATACTGCAATATCAGCTAACACTTTACGGTCGATAATAACATTTGATTTTTTCAAACCATTAATGAAACGACTGTATGACATTTCATTGATACGTGCTGCCGCATTGATACGCGCAATCCATAGAGCACGGAATTGACGTTTACGCTGTCTACGGTCACGATATGCATATTGACCTGCTTTTGTTACTGCCTGTTTAGCAACTCGGAAAACTCGACTACGTGCGCCTGAATAACCTTTCGCTAATTTTAAAACCTTTTTATGACGTGCTCTTGCTGTTACGCCACGTTTTACTCTAGCCATCTTATTTGCCTCTCGATTCTAATGTTGAAAAATACCCGCAGTGCTTATCGGTAAGGCAACATACGATTAATTAATACAACATCAGCCTCGTGAATCGCCATCGGTGAACGCAATTGGCGCTTACGCTTAGTCGATTTTTTAGTCAAGATGTGGCTACGATGAGATTGACCGCGTTTTACACGACCTTTACTTGTACGCTTGAAACGCTTTAACGCGCTTGAGCATGATTTCATTTTCGGCATTTCTGCTTACTCCGCATTGTTTTAATGTTTGGCAGGCAGGTAATCGCATTCACGATTTTTCGCTAGCTAAGCTACCACCCGTTCTACCGCTTTTTTTTACTTCGCTTTTTTAGGAGCGACTACCATTACCATCTGTCGACCTTCCATACGAGGAAATTGTTCGACAGTACCGATTTCTGCCAGGTCTTTTTCAACACGTTGTAAAAGCTGTCGTCCAAGTTCCTGGTGAGCCATTTCACGGCCACGAAATCGTAAGGTAATTTTAGTTTTGTCTCCGTCGTTCAAGAAACGAGTCAGGTTGCGTAGTTTTACCTGATAATCGCCTTCTTCAGTGCCAGGACGAAACTTTATCTCTTTGACCTGAGTCTGTTTTTGCTTCTTCTTCGCGTCTTGCTGCTTTTTGTTCTGCTCAAACACAAATTTGCCGTAATCCATGATACGACAGACAGGTGGTTCCGCAGTCGGCGAAACCTCAACCAAATCTAGATCCACCTCTTCCGCTAAACTAATAGCTTCTTGTATCGTTACAATGCCTCGTTGTTCACCTTCTGAATCAGTCAACCTAACATTTGGTACTGTAATTTCATTGTTCAATCGAACTTCACGTTTGCCAGCAGCGATGGCGTTTTCCTCCTAAGCAATTCGGCCTTTTTTTGCGATATCGACGTTTAGATGTTCGATAAATGCCTCAACTGACATCGATCCAAGATCTTCACCGCTTCGCGTTCGTACGGCCACAGACTCATTAGCAACCTCTTTGTCACCAATGACCAATAAGAATGGCACACGCTGTAATGTGTGCTCACGAATTTTAAATCCGATCTTTTCATTTCTCAAGTCGGATTTTACTCTGAATCCTTGTTTTTGCAGCTTTTCTTGTAAATTTATGACATATTCTGACTGTTTGTCGGTAATATTGACAATTACAGCCTGCACTGGAGCCAACCAACTGGGGAATGCGCCCGCATAATTCTCAATCAATATTCCGAGAAAACGTTCCAGGGAACCCAAAATTGCACGATGCAACATAACCGGGACTTGTTTTGAACCATCTTCCGCAATGTAATGCGCATCCAGACGACCCGGCATGGAAAAATCTACCTGGATTGTTCCGCATTGCCAAACTCGACCTAAACAATCTTTGAGAGAAAACTCGATCTTCGGTCCATAAAAAGCACCTTCGCCAGGCTGCAACTCCCATTCCAGGCCTTTGTTATCAAGCGCGGTTTCTAGTGCTTGCTCTGCTTTGTCCCATACTTCATCAGCACCAACTCGATTTTCAGGTCGTGTTGAGAGCTTGATAATAACGTCATCAAATCCAAAATCTGCATAGACCTTATACAGTAGATCAATAAATTCTGCGACTTCAGATTGAACCTGATTTTCAGCGCAAAAAATATGTGCATCATCTTGAGTAAAACCACGAACACGCATGAGACCATGCAAAGTGCCAGATGGTTCATTTCGATAACAGGAACCAAATTCCGCCATCCGCAACGGAAGATCTCGATAACTACGCAAGCCTTGGTTATAAATCTGAACATGACAAGGACAGTTCATGGGCTTTACCGCATATTCGCGATTTTCAGATTGGGTGGTAAACATTTCGTCGCCGAATTTACCCCAATGCCCAGATTTCTCCCATAATTTACGATCTGCCAATTGTGGAGTGCGAACTTCCTGGTAGTTATTTTCTTCCAACACGCTTCGCACATAAGCTTCTACCATACGGTAAATAGTCCAACCTTTGTCGTGCCAGAAAACCATGCCAGGCGCTTCTTCCTGCATATGAAAAAGATCGTGTTGTTTAGCAAGTTTGCGATGATCGCGTTTTTCCGCTTCCTCCAAACGATGAAGATAAGCTTTGAGATCTTTTTTGTTAGCCCAGGCAGTGCCGTAAACACGCTGCAACATTTCGTTGTCAGAGTTTCCACGCCAGTAGGCTCCTGCCAACTTCATTAACTTGAACGACTTCAGCTTGCCAGTTGAAGGCACATGGGGGCCACGGCATAAATCGACAAAGTCTCCCTGTTGATAGAGACCAATCTCCTGCCCTTCAGGAATGCTTGCAATGATTTCAGCTTTGTATTTTTCACCAATGCTGTTGAAGAATGCCACTGCTTCGTCGCGCTCCATCACTTTACGCGTGATTGGGAAATCAGCTTTGACAAGCTCCGCCATTTTCTTCTCAATGGCTGCCATGTTCTCAGGTGTAAAACCTTGCTCAAAAGCAAAGTCGTAGTAAAAACCGTCTTCGATAACAGGACCGATAGTGACTTGCACGTCAGGAAACAACTCTTTTACTGCTTGCGCGAGCAAGTGAGCAGTGGAATGGCGAATAACCTCTAAGCCTTCTGGATCACGATCAGTAATGATACTTAAAGTAACATCTTCTTTAATAAGAGTTGAAGCATCGACTATTTGATCACCGACTTTGCCGGCAAGTGTCGATTTTGCTAAACCAGGGCCAATATCCGCAGCGACATCTAAAACTGTTACCGCACTATCGAATGAACGTTGAGAACCATCGGGAAGAGTAATGACTGGCATTTGAAGCATCCTTATTTACAGTGGTGATCCCTACCAAAGACCACGTGAGAACAAACAAAAAAGGCATCGCAAAAAACGATGCCTTTTTTAAAACTGGTAGGCGCGAGATGACTCGAACATCCGACCCCCACCATGTCAAGGTGGTGCTCTAACCAACTGAGCTACGCGCCTGCAAATCAGGATGCGAACTTTAGCATACTAATTAATTTAATCAAGCCATGCGCTAAACTATTTTCGATTTTATTTTCAGTATTAAGGGCTTGGATGAAAACATCGACAGCACAGCCTTATATACCAATATCATCATCCTGCAAATGACGGATCTCGTCACGCATTTTAGCCGCTTCTTCAAACTCCATGTTTTGTGCATAAGCGTACATTTTCTGCTCTAGCTGTTTTATTTTTTTCACTTTCTGCGCGGGTGTTAACACCAGGTATTCCGCAGCAATATCCGCCACTTTTCCATACGCGCCAGCTTGTTTGCCACCGCCATAAGCACCATCCATAATATCTTTGATGGCTTTTTTTACCCCCCTAGGCGTAATGCCGTGCGTTTTGTTATACGCTACCTGTTTTTCTCGACGGCGATCAGTTTCATCAATCGCTTTACGCATGGAATTGGTGATTTTGTCGGCGTACATAATCACTCGGCCATTTATGTTTCGAGCGGCCCGTCCTATTGTCTGAATCAGTGAGCGCTCTGAACGAAGGAATCCCTCTTTATCTGCATCCAATATTCCGACCAAGGATACCTCAGGCAGATCAAGCCCTTCTCTTAACAAATTAATGCCCACCAATACATCAAATTCACCAAGGCGCAGGTCTCGCAATATTTCCATTCGCTCTACCGTATCAATGTCGGAATGAAGATAGCGTACCCGCATACCGTGCTCTGTGTAGTAGTCAGTTAGATTTTCTGCCATTTTCTTGGTCAATGTTGTGACAAGCACTCGTTCATCATTTTTAATGACTTTATTGATCTCCGACATAAGGTCGTCAACCTGTATACCAACCGGGCGAATAGTAATTTCAGGATCAATCAACCCTGTTGGACGCACAACTTGCTCTATAACAGCACCAGAATGTTCAGCCTCATATTGAGAAGGAGTCGCAGAGATATACACTGTCTGTGGCATAAGCTTTTCAAACTCTTCAAAACGCAACGGTCTGTTATCCAAAGCAGACGGTAAGCGGAATCCGTATTCCACCAACGTCTCTTTTCGCGAACGATCTCCTTTATACATACCACCTATTTGCGGCACAGTGACATGGCTTTCATCAATAAATAGTAATGCATTTTTTGGAATATATTCCATCAATGTTGGCGGTGCTTCCCCTGGGCCTCTACCAGAAAGATAGCGGGAGTAATTTTCGATACCATTACAGTATCCCAGCTCTACCATCATCTCGATATCCATCTTCACACGTTGCTCAATACGTTGTGCTTCAACCAGTTTATTCACTTCGTAGAGCTGTTTTAAGCGCTCTTGTAACTCACTTTTGATGTTATCAATAGCACCTAGAATTGTTTCTTTAGGAGTCACATAATGACTTGAGGGGAAAATAGTTAATCGAGGTACGCGCTTAGTGATATCACCGGTTAGCGGATCAAAATAACAAAGTAAATCAATCTCATCATCAAACAATTCAACTCGTACAGCATCGCGATCAGACTCGGCAGGATAAATATCGACAACATCACCACGAACACGAAAAGTCCCACGATGTAACTCTATATCATTTCTTTTATATTGAAGATCAGCTAAACGTCGCAATAAAGCTCTTTGATCCAGTTGATCGCCGCGATCCAGATGTAAAACCATTTTTAGATAGGATTGCGGATCACCCAGACCGTATATCGCCGAAACCGAAGCAATAATAATACTATCTTCTCGCTGAAGTAACGCCTTGGTGGCAGAAAGACGCATCTGTTCTATGTGATCGTTGATCGATGCATCTTTTTCGATAAAGGTGTCCGATGCAGGAACATAAGCTTCTGGCTGATAATAGTCATAATAAGAGACAAAATACTCAACGGAGTTATGCGGGAAAAAATCTTTCATCTCACCATAGAGCTGCGCAGCTAATGTTTTATTAGGCGCCATAAACACTGCGGGTCTTTGTAATGTTTGAATCACGTTGGCCGCAGTGAAGGTTTTACCAGAACCAGTAACCCCCAAAAGGGTAAGCCCCGCTTCACCAGCCTCTAATCCTTCCACCAGTTGTTTGATTGCTGTCGGCTGATCACCTGAAGGTTTATATTCAGTTACCAATTCAAACTTTTTACTTGCCATTAAACTCACTAGCCTTGATGTCGATTATCTGTAGATGTGGAATTTCAATTCCTATGATACACTCATTGAAAAATGAATTATCAGAAAATATGTGAGGATGTACGTTTGAAACTGAAGCTTTCTCAGCGGGCAAAAAACCTGAAGCCATCGCCTACTCTGGCAGTCACCGCTCGCGCCGCCGAATTAAAAGCAGCCGGTAAGGATATCATAGGTCTTGGCGCTGGTGAGCCAGATTTTGATACGCCGGACCACATCAAAACCGCGGCAATCCACGCCATTGAGCAAGGGTTAACCAAATATACCGCTGTTGATGGGACGCCTGAAATCAAACAAGCCATTATCAAAAAATTTAAACGTGATAATGGAATAAACTATTTCACTGATCAAATTCTCGTCTCATGCGGTGGCAAACACAGTTTTTATAATCTTTGCCAAGCACTCATTGAAGACGGTGATGAAGTTATTATCCCAGCACCTTACTGGGTTTCCTACCCTCCTATGGTAGAGCTTGCTAACGGCACGCCGGTTATTATTTCTGCACCCGCTGAACAAGGATTCAAAATCACTGCCGAACAGTTAGAAAACAGCATCACAAACAAAACACGAATGCTGGTTCTCAACAGCCCATCCAATCCTACAGGTGCGGTATACAGTGAAGACGAGCTAAAACAACTTGCAGAAGTTTTGAAAAAACATCCTAATATTCTGGTGGTTTCAGATGATATTTACGAAGCTATCGTCTGGAATACAAAGCCCTATTGCAATATTCTCACGGTCGCCCCTGAGCTTTATGAACAAACTATCATTTTAAACGGTGTATCCAAAGCTTATAGCATGACTGGCTGGCGCATTGGTTATGCCGCAGGCCCGGCACCATTAATCAAAGCAATGAAAACAATTCAGTCGCAAAGTACGTCAAATCCTGCGTCTATTTCACAAGCTGCTTCTGCTGCTGCGTTGGCCGGTGACCAAGCCTGTATTTCGACTATGCTGCAAGCGTTTCACGAACGACATGATCTGGTACATCCCAAACTTAACGCATTGCCAGGTGTAAGCTGCAACCCAGCTCAAGGTGCCTTTTATTTATTCCCTGATTTTTCTGAAGCAATTGCTGCAACAGAGGGTGTAAATAATGACGTGGAGATGGCTGCCTATTTATTAGAGCAAGCAGGTGTAGCATTAGTGCCAGGCTCCGCTTTTGGTGCACCCGGTTTTCAGCGATTGTCATTTGCAACTTCATTAGAAAACTTAAACGAAGCATTGAATCGATTAAATAACGCCCTTTCTTCTTAAGCCGGCATTACAAAGAAGAGAGCTAAGATTGTGAATTTAAAATAATTAGAGTTTTTTGCAATACGCTGTTGACCAAGTGAGGTCTCATCAGTAATATACGCGCTCAACTTATTCCCCGATAGCTCAGTTGGTAGAGCAAATGACTGTTAATCATTGGGTCACTGGTTCGAGTCCAGTTCGGGGAGCCATACATGAAAAAGGGTTACCAATGGTAACCCTTTTTTACTTTCATTGATTCATGATTTTCTATGAAAGAGTTTTTGGAAATAAACCGTCATACTACGGATAAGTATCTAAAACGGTTAGATAAAGTGTTGACCTGATAGAACGCTATCAGTAAGATACGCGCACAACTTAATTCCCCGATAGCTCAGTTGGTAGAGCAAATGACTGTTAATCATTGGGTCACTGGTTCGAGTCCAGTTCGGGGAGCCATACACGAAAAAAGGGTTACACACGGTAACCCTTTTTTTATTTCCGAATACTTCTGCTTCTACAACTCGCATATCACTCACACTCACTATCCCTTCTTCAATAAATCAAACAAATTTGTAACTACTCGCAGTGTTTCTCAGGACAAAGTGTTTGGTGCTAGACAGGTCGTAGAAACCGCTGTCCGCATGGATGCGGACATCGAGCGCTCAGGGAAGGGTTCACAGCGTGTTTTGGAGACCTGTCTAGTACCAAACGCGTGTTGTGCTACATAGGGATGAGTAGTTACACAAATTTTTTATTTAATTTCATTTTTTATTTGATAAAATTTTTCTACGTGCAATACTATTTCATGTAGTTTTTTGTCATCAAATCCCGAATAAATTGGTAGGCAATTATGAAAAATTTGATTAAGGAAGTTGAACCTTGTGGTGAAAAAATCACTTGGGGTGAACTAAAAAAACGCGCTGAAGAAGCAGGTATGCAAGATAATGACGAAATAGACAATATCACCATATCTTGGGGCTCTGCTAGAGATCTTGATTTAAAAAAAGACGAGATTTTCGGCTGGCAAGTTTATTTGTAATTTTCAGAATAAATCTAACTTCGTAATGCACTCAATTTCTAATGAGTGTAAACAATGACGTCTCAAAATAAATACTTAGCATTTTACTCTTCTTTTTAACCGCATTATTTTGAAACGTTAGGGTTATGTGAACGTGTGCATAAATCTTCCCACCGACATATTCAGTGAATTACCCAACTCATTAGCAATAGCATTTATTTTTTCTTTCTGTTGTTCTGGATATTTCTCTTCAACAGCACATAGAAACTTGCTCATCAATTTTGGTACAGCTTCTTGCCGACGTTTTTTATGGCCAATTGGATAATAGACTTCGACTTTATCAGTAGCCGTGCCGTCATGAAAAAATATCTGAACAGCATTAGCGATTGAGCGGTTGTCAGCATCCAAATATTCTTCACTATAGTGTTTATCTTCCTGAACCACCATTTTACTTCTTAAAATATTAATACGTTTGTCGCTCGCGATATCATCTTCATAATCACTCGCAAGCAATCGACCAAATAAAAGAGGAATCGCAACCATATATTGAATACAGTGATCACGATCAGCAGGATTATTCAACGGCCCAGTTTTATCGATAATACGCATACCAGCTTCTTGAGTATTAATAACAATCTTATCAATATCACCGATACGATCTTTAACTTTTTCATGTAATGTTAAAGCGGCTTCAACAGCGGTTTGCGCATGAAACTCTGCAGGAAAAGAAATTTTAAAAAGAATATTCTCCATAACATAAGAACCAAATTCTTGGGGAAGTGAAAAACTTTTTCCTTTAAACAGCACATCATAAAATCCCCATTGCTTAGCGCTTAACGCTGAGGGATAACCCATTTCACCAGTCATTGCCATAAACGCCAATCGAACACCACGACTCGTGGCATCTCCCGCTGCCCAGCTTTTTCGAGAACCGGTGTTAGGCGCATGACGATATGTTCTCAATGCACCTCCATCTATCCAGGCATTAGAAACCGCATTAATCACTTGCTGCTTGTTTCCACCAAGCATGGCTGTCGCCACTGCTGCTGTTGCTATTCTCACTAATATGACGTGATCCAATCCTACACGATTAAAACTGTTCTCCAGGGCGAGAACTCCCTGAATCTCATAAGCCTTAATCGCCCATCTTAGAACCTCTAACAGGGTAATTGGGTTTTGATCATTTTTAAGACGTTGCGTATTAATATAATCAGCCAACGCTAAAATACCACCAAAATTGTCCGATGGGTGCCCCCACTCTGCGGCGAGCCAGGTATCGTTATAGTCCAACCAGCGAATCATCGCACCGATATTAAAAGCGGCTTGCACAGGATCAAGCCGGTATTTGGTGCCAGGCACTCTTGCGCCATTTTCCATCTCTGCTCCTGGAACAATTGGTCCCAGTAATTTTTGACAAGCAGGAAACTTCGACGCCATCAACGCACATCCTATTGAATCCAGCAAACAAAGTCTGGCGGTTTCAAAAGCCTCTTCACTTTCAATTTCTGCATCGATCACATAATCGGCAATTTTGACCAGTATGGAATCTGGCTCTGGCCGAACAGCAGAACGAATATCTGTCATTTTTGTTATTTATCCTAACGTTGGTCAATCGGCACAAAAGGTCGAAGTTCTGGTCCGTTATAGTTAGCACTTGGACGAATAAGCGCGTTATCCGCTCGTTGTTCAAAAACATGAGATGCCCACCCAGTAATTCGAGAACAGACAAAAATTGGCGTGTATAGCGAAATTGGTATATTCATAAAATAGTAGGCAGATGCACTATAAAAATCTAGATTAGGAAAGAGTTTCTTGCGATCCCACATCTGTTTTTCAATGGCTTCAGACACTGGATAATAAAACTGATCACCCGCTTCACCACCCAGCTTACGCGACCACGATTTTATAATCGCATTTCGAGGATCGGATTCACTATACACACGATGACCAAACCCCATGATTTTCTTCTTTCGAGCTAACATAGCATCCAGCTTCGCTTCCACCTCATCAACTGAATTAAACTTTTGTATCAGCTCCATCGCTGCTTCGTTAGCACCACCATGTAGAGGACCACGTAGCGTTCCTATCGCTGCAGCGATAGCAGAATAGATATCGGTAAGTGTAGAAGCTGCCACACGAGCAGAAAATGTAGACGCATTAAATTCATGTTCAGCATAGAGGGTGAGAGAAACATCCATAGCTTTTGTTTCATGTGGTTTTGGTTTTTTTCCTTTTAAAAGAGTCAGAAAATGAGCAGCGATTGAATCTTCATTTGTATGAGTCTCTATCTGCTTATTGTTATGACTGAAGTGATACCAATAAAGCAAAATACCGGGATATATTGCTAACAAGCGATCTGCAATATCACGCTGTTGCTCGAAAGAGTTCTCGGGTTCCAGATTACCTAGAACCGATGTTGCCGTTCGCATTACATCCATCGGATGTGCGGTAACAGGTATTAGCTCAAGTACACGTTTTAAAACATCAGGTAAATCTCTTAGAGAAATCAGTTTTTTCTTATAGCTATTCAGCATTTTTTGATCAGGTAACTCATCATACAAAAGCAAATAGGCGACCTCTTCGAAACAAGCTTTACTTGCCAAGTCATCGATAGAATATCCACGATAACTTAGCCCTTTACCGGCTTGGCCAACAGTACTAATCGCGGTAGTGCCTGCAATAATATCTGACAAACCAGCCCCTTTTGCATGGCTCATGGTTTTGGTCTACCTCTTTTTTCCGCTAGTTCTTTATCAATTTCCTGCTCAACTTTTTCGTAGTCCAGTATTTCGTACAATTCAGCCCGTGTTTGCATAAGATCCAAAACTGATTCTTGCGTACCCTGCTGCAAAACAGTTTTATAAACCTTTAGTGCAGTTGCGCTCATCGCCCGGAATACTGTTAGCGGATAAAGTACCATTGCAATACCGGCACTTTTCAATTCATCAACCGTAAACAAGGGCGTTTTACCGAACTCGGTAATATTCGCAAGTACCGGAACATCTAATTCATCTGTCAATATTTTGTATTCATCCAGAGTCCCATATGCTTCGGCAAATATCATATGCGCCCCAGCTTCAATATATGCCTTGCAACGATTAATCGAAGCATGAAAACCCTCAACTGCATGAGAATCGGTTCGCGCCATAATGACAAAGTCCGGATTTAAATCACAACCACAAACAGCACTGCGAATTCTTTCCTGCATCTCTCCAATAGAAACAAGATTTTTGCCTGGCCTGTGTCCGCATCGTTTTAAGTCGACCTGGTCTTCGATATGAATAGCAGCTGCACCTGCTATCGATAACTGGCGAATAGAATGTTCAGGGTCATACCAACCCGTATCAGCATCAACAAGCAAAGGAAGATGACTTGCCTGTGCAATACGACGAACATCTTCCGAAACATTTTCAAGTGTAGTCACTCCAAGATCCGGCAATCCAAATGAGGCATTAGCAACACCTGCACCGGAGAGATAAATCGATTGAAAGCCTGCTTTTTCAGCAAGCAATGCAGTATAAGCGTTGATGGTTCCGGCAATCTGCAAAGGCGAAGTAGAACTGACAAGCTTTCGAAAATTTCTGGATCTTTGTTGATAATGACTAATATCCATGCGTTATTCACTTTCCAGTTCGGTTAAGTTACGAAAATAATCCAGCGCTTCAGGATTGGCCATTGCGTCAGTGTTCAACACCGGTCGATGGTGGACAACATTCCTCACCGCCAATTCGATTATTTTTCCACTAATCGTTCTAGGAATATCTTTCACTGCAATAATTTTAGCTGGCACATGCCTGGGTGTTGTATTTGAACGGATAACATGCCTGATCTTATTCTCAAGCATATTATTTAATACTACATCGTCACGCAGTTTTACAAACAGAATAATTCTAACATCATCTTTCCACTCCTGAGCTATGGCAATACTTTCCAATATCTCTGGTAATTTTTCTACCTGTCGATAAATTTCTGCAGTACCAATGCGAACCCCACCGGGATTAAGCACCGCATCGGAGCGCCCATAGATAATCAATCCTTTGTTCTCTGTTAACTGACCATAATCTCCATGCGCCCAGACATTGTCGAATCGCGCAAAATAGGCAGCAAGATACTTACGTTTATTATCGTCATTCCAAAAATAGAGTGGCATTGAGGGAAATACACTTTTACAAACCAATTCTCCCCTTTCATTTATTGTCTCATTGCCAGCTTCATCGTAAATGACGACATCCATCCCAAGGCCGACACACTGCAACTCACCTTTATAAACTGGCAAGATTGGCGAACCCAATGCAAAGCAGGAGATAATATCAGTACCACCGGAAATAGAACTGAGTTGTAAATCAGACTTAATGTCTCGATAAACATAGTCGAATGATTCTGGGGCCAGTGGTGATCCCGTTGATAAAATCACTTTTAAAGAACCAAGATTGTGAGAGTTGCGAGGTATAACACCGCTCTTTTCCAGCGCAGAAATATATTTTGCACTACTGCCAAATATATTGATCTGCTCGTCATCAATCAAATCGAGCATGGCGTTTTCATCGGGATAAAACGGCGAACCGTCATAGAGTACTAGTGTGGCACCCACTGCAAGACCACTAACCATCCAGTTCCACATCATCCATCCACAGGTAGTGTAGTAAAAAAGCTTATCACCTGTTTGCAGGTCGGAATGTAAACTCAACTCTTTCAAGTGTTGTAATAACGTCCCTCCTGCGCCATGCACAATACATTTCGGCACACCTGTTGTTCCTGATGAATACATAATATAGAGCGGATGATTAAAGGGAAGTTGTTCGAATTCAATGACGCTGTTAGATCTTCTACTGATCAAATCTGAATAAAGAACGCTGTTTTCAAGACTATTGATAACAGGATTATCGTTAACATAAGGAACAACGATTATTAATTCTATCGATTCGATAGACTTTACCAAGGATTGGACAATTCCTAAACTATCAATCGTTTCACCTTTGAAATAATACCCATCGGCAGTGAATAGTACTTTCGGTTTGATCTGCCCAAAACGATCCATGACACCTTGAAAACCAAAATCCGGTGAGCAGGATGACCAGATGGCGCCAATGCTAGTTGTTGCAAGCATGGCAACAACGGCTTCAGGCATGTTAGGCATAAAACCCACTACCCTATCCCCGCTTTTTATTCCCAATGATTTTAATGTTTGCGCAACTGCTGCCACTTGTCGATAAAGCTCAGCAAAGCTTAATTGTCGTTTTACTTTATCTTCACCATGAAACACAATCGCTGTGTTATCTGCATTATCAGGTGTGCAGTATTGCAAAAGATTTTCAGCAAAGTTAAACCGTGCATCAGTAAACCATTGTGCGTCAATCATATGTCCACTGCTTTTTAAAACATCCGTATAGCTTGCGGAATGTTTTATCTCAAAGAACTCCCAAATACTCTGCCAAAAACTGGCAATGTTATTCACTGACCATTGTTGTAGCGTATGATAATCCTTGAGAGATAATCCGTACTGGGCATTAACATAACCCATAAATCGCCACATATTTGTCTGGCACTTATTATCTTCGTCGGGTTTCCAAATTGGAATCATGACATCCTCAAGGCACCATCTAGTCGAATGGTCTCACCGTTCAACATGGTATTTTGAAAAATATGACAAACCATGGCAGCAAACTCAGCAGGGTCACCCAGTCGACTAGGAAACGGTGTAGATATTTCCAACGCTTCTACCGCTTTAAGTGGAAGTGTATCAAACAATGGTGTTCGAAATAATCCTGGTGCGATTGTCATTACACGTACACCAATTCGTGCAAACTCACGAGCAAGAGGCAGAGTCATACCCACTATACCTGCTTTTGAGGCCGAATAAGCAGCTTGACCAATCAAGCCATCGAATGCTGCAATAGACGCAGTGTTAATAATTACACCACGTTGTTGATCAACGTCTGCCTTGTTATTCTGCATAACATTTGCCGCGGCACGCGCTACACTAAAACACCCATTTAAATTAATTGTTATAACCTTGGCGAAATCCTCTGTAGACATCAACCCATCACGGCCAAGCACTCGTGTACTGGGAGCAATGCCCGCACAACTCACTGCTAAATTAATTCCACCCAGTTCACTAGCTGCTTTTCCTATCGCGCTATCGACACTGGATTCGTTACTCACATCAGTCTGAATAAATAACGCAGCTGAGCCCAAATCACGTTCGGATTCTTTTCCCTGTGTTTGATTAATATCCAGCAATGCTACTTTTCCACCGGCTTTAACAATTGTTGTCGCAGTTGCCAGACCAAGCCCTGATGCACCACCTGTTACGACGGCTCTAATTTCATCAAGATTTCTCATAATTTTCATATCCCATGGGTAGACCAGCAGCACTGACCTTACTATTATTAGTGCGCCCAATCTGTTTGCAAATAAATTTTCCAGCGCCAATTAATTTTTCCAAATCAATTCCGGTTTCGTAACCTAAGCCATGCAGTAAATAAACAACATCTTCAGTTGCAACATTACCTGTCGCTCCATCCGCATAAGGACAACCCCCTAAACCCGCGACAGATGAGTCAATAATTGAAATTCCCAGCTCTAGACTTGCCAATATATTAGCCAACGCCTGGCCACGAGTATCGTGATAATGAACAGCTAAGTGATCCACCGGCACAACATCTAGACAGGTCTGAATCATTTCTCGTGCTTGCTTAGGTGTGCCCGCGCCAATGGTATCACCCAACGAAATTTCAGCACAGCCAAGATCCCATAATAGTTTTGTGACGCGAGAAACTTTCTGTGGAGAGATATAACCTTCGTAAGGACAACCCAACACACAGGAAACATAAGCGCGCACGGGGATATTTCTTTGATTAGCAATGTCAAGAATGGGCTTGAATCGCTCGATGGATTCGTCAACCGTACAATTGATATTTTTTTTACAAAATTTATTGGAAGCCGCAGTAAACACGGCGACTGAGTCAACCTTACTTTCAAGTGCAGCCATCAACCCCTTTTCATTGGGAACCAAGGCAGAATAATGTACGCCGGGCACGCGTTTTATTGCTGAGAAAACGTCTGCGGCATCAGCTAACTGAGGTATTCTCCTGGGGTTTACGAAACTACTGACTTCAATATGGGATAGACCGGTTTCAGATAAGCTGTTTATGAATTCAGTTTTAACCGATGTAGGAAGAACAGCGGGTTCGTTTTGTAACCCATCACGAGGACCAACTTCTACAATTTTGACATGTTTTTTTGACATAAAATAATCCCGCCAATTATATCAATCTGTAGTACTCCACTCTGGAATTCTTTTTTCCAGAAACGCGCTAATGCCTTCCTGCCCTTCCGAAGAGACACGCAATCGAGCAATGATTTTCGCGGTGTTTTCCTTGACACTTTCGTCGATACTCGAAAACGAGTGGACCAACTGTTTTATTTCATACTGGGCAACTGGACCGCCATTCAATAATTGTTTGATATTTTTTTCTACGGTTTTATGTAAATCATCTTGAGAGACACAATCATGAACTAATCCCATTCGAAAAGCATCGAATGCTGAGATTTTTTCACCCGTTAAAAAAACACGTTTTGCCTGCCGTGATCCAATCGCTTCAATAATATAAGGCGATATGACTGCAGGAATAATCCCAAGCTTTACTTCACTAAATGAAAATTGTGCTTCAATCACACTAATGGCAATATCACAGCAGGCGATTAAGCCTATCGCGCCACCAAAGGCATCACCATTAATTCTGGCAATGGTAGGTTTTCGCATTTTGTAAAGTTGAGACATAAGTTCTGCAAGTTTCAGCGAGTCTGTTAAGTTACTAGCTTCATCAAATTCCGCCATGGATTTCATCCAG
>Ga0316204_10001096_pt1 | contig 80193 bp, 80 predicted proteins | sample 6monrhotite_MG_2_FD_205661 | JGI IMG/M metagenome (GOLD analysis project Ga0316204, IMG submission 205661) | Microbial mat bacterial communities from mineral coupon in-situ incubated in ocean water Damariscotta River, Maine, United States -... | ecosystem: Environmental > Aquatic > Marine >... | reverse complement strand
AGAACCCCTATGCAGACTTTGATTGATGGAAAACAAATCTGGATGGATAAATTTGTAGACCAAATTTAACCTGACAGTCACTAGCTGAGAAATCGGTAACTGTCAGATAGAGTCTGAACTATTACATTTTATTACTGGCCCAAGTATGCCTGACTTCTACACTCGGTTCTTCTTTATTCTCTTCTCTTTTACTATGTTTGTATAGAATAATAACGCTAACACATGCTGCCAATGTTGATACTACGGCGGCGTAGGTTGCAGTAATATCTGTCCATGTAATATCCGCCATTGTTGTTCCATTTATTGATGTAATATTTAATCATAATATTAATCGACTGTTATCAAATTCCGATAAAATCTTGTGGTGAGTTTTGGTTAGGCATGGAAATTAGATTATTTTCGTAGTCTTATATTATGCCACTTGCAAACCATGCCCCCGTTAGTAAAAAAATAAGAAACATACTTGCCTGTAAAAATGTCCATAGTATTTGTAACATGTAAACTTTCGCTGCAATATGGAAGCCAGCTTGACGATCCATTCCAACTTTATCAAGTTTTCGTTTTATTAGCCACTGGATCAACTTTGGAAAAGGCCGCGAGAATTCAACTATGATCAAGTGGAAATCAACTTGAGTGTCTAGCTGCAGACCCTCTTTCGTTGCAAAATCCTTAATGGTGACTTCGTCTTGGTAATGTTTTTCAAGAATCGGTGTTATGAGCTCAAGCATTTTAACTTGGGTTTTATTTTGAATTTCACAACGTAGAGAATAATATTTTGCGATAAAACCAAATATTGCAGACAAGGCTATAATAACTAAACATAATCTGAATCCAATTTCTGTAAGGTTTGGTATCACTGAATCTATTTGAGTTATGAGTAGAGCGCCCGTAGCACCTGAGCCTGCTAGAAGCCAAGTTGAAAATTTATCTATTACGGATGTTGTTTCTGTCATGCTCTGAAACATAGAAGATACAAAGCTCTGTTCGGTGTTTTCTTTATTTAGACTGTTCCATTCTTCTACAGCTGTAGTAGGTTTTAAGTTACTCATTTCACCTCCATTATAAGTTGCGGATAATTCTACTTTGGAATGAATATAATACTCTTACTTAAATATTTTCTCTTCTATTTCTTTAGCCTCACACCTGTACCACCACCATTTTCTGGTAGGAACTCGATGTGGTAAAACACTTTAAGATTTTGGCTTTGTGTTGGTATAAGAAACGACCTTTTCTTTCCCTTTATGAAAGAAAGTGGAAGAATTTCTTACGAATTCAAGCTCTGAGTATAAGGTCACACCCATATGGATATCACCTGGCTCATTGTTTTGTGTGAATTGAATGCCAGCTTTGTTAAGCGATACTACAAGTTTTTCAACATTTTCCATGCTACTCCGTCCAGGTCCTAGTTTTTCCATTCTTTGGATCGTAGGTAATGAAAGCCCTGATTTCTCTGATAAATCTTTTTGGCTCCACTCAAGAAGCATTCTCGCGGCTTTGATTTGACTAGCATTTATCATGTTTAAAAGCAATTTTTTATGTTTAATATATTATAAATGATGTTTAATACTTGACTATGTATTAAGACCACTATATGATGTTTAGAACATAACATAACGAGTATTAAATATCAATAGTTAATTAATTTAGATTGATACCATAAAGGAACCAATTCAATGACCAAAAATGACATCCCAAATCCGTTTACCAAACCCGTTTATGAACTAGAAAATATTCAATTTGACGTTAGATGCCTAACGAGCGTCTTATTCGATTTTACAGACAACGGCCATAGCCCGGATCATCTTTCATTACATTTTATTGCGGGTGAGCTTAACCGGCGATCCGAGAGGCTTGATACTGCCTTTAACCAGCTATTTAAGGCACTGGTTGATACCAGAGACCTCTTAGACGCAGCACTAAACGATAAGGAGGGGATGTGATGCAGTTTAGCAATTTTAGGCGATGAGTATATCTTAATATGATGTTGACATACTCATATGAGTATTATATTATCAATAGAAATTAGGAGATGATTATGAATTTTGGCGATACACCATTTAAAATGGAAGAACCCCTACTTACCCATAAAGAGGCTGTGGATATCACTGGGGTTCCATCGAAAACATTAAACAATTGGACTCAAAGAGAAATTATAGAGTTGGGTGAAATGCATCGCACAGGGCGGCGCTTATACTCTATGCATGACCTCATCCAGTTAAAGATTATTTATGAATTGGTTGAGTTGGTCCAAATGCCTATTTCTTACGCCGCAGCAACGGCAAAATGGGCGCGTGAAAGGTCTTTCGAGATGACTGCTCGAGATGTTGATGGTGTATTAAAATATAAGGGACCAAAAAATTCAGAAAGACATTATCTCACTGTCTTCTTTAAAGATGGATCACATAAGATAGAGATGCAAAAGGGGACTAAATGGGTTACAGGGCATAGTATTTCATTTCCTGTAATTATATTGCCATTGGACGATATTATTTGGAAAGTTTTAAATCAATGTTTTGATACGCTTGATCCAGATATGAGCTAATCAATAAAATTCGCCCACAGGTCACATAGGCTGGTAGCAAGTCTATGACTAAAGAAGTTTCATATGAGGTGGGTAGCCTAAATAAGGTCATAATACTCATATGGAATAAAGCTACAAAAACGCCCCTCCGGTGGTCTTAGATTGGACTCCGTGACCACCGGGAGGCACCCTTAAACATTCGAGATGAACGAGAAAAGGAATCTCAAGATATGCCAAACTTAAGAGAATTAAAAGAAGAACGTGCAAACCACGTTCAAGAAATGACCAAATTGGTCGAAATAGCAGAGAAGGACAAGCGTTCCCTCTCTGAAAATGAACAATCCCGCTTTAATGAACTGGAAAAGACCAAAACTCAATTGGATGGGCGGATCGGCAATCTTGATAAAATTCAGGATATGCAGACCCGGGCCGCTAACAGCAATTCTGAGATCAAGAAAGAAATTGCAGGATATAATCTTCAACGGTCAATTCAATCACAAATCAATGGCACCCCGCTTGATGGTCTTGAAGCAGAAGTTCATCAAGAACTGACCCGATCAATGGGTAAGGAAGCCCGGGGGATATTTGTTCCCTTGGAAGCCCTGAATGTTGAAAAGCGGGATGCCTTAACATCCGCCACAGCCGGAAATCTGGTAAGCACTGATTTCAAAGGCGAACAGTTTATTGATCCCCTGAGAAATGCGGCCTTAACATTAAATATGGGCGTTACAACGCTATCTGGCCTGACGGGTCCGGTTGATATTCCCCGGCAAACTGGCAGCCTCAGTACATTCTGGATTGATGAAAACGAAAGCACAACAGCCAGTGACCTTACATTTGATAAGGTTTCGATGGCTCCTAATACGGTTTCCTGCATGACAGCCTTCAGCCGCCGGACAATGTTGCAAACTAACCCTGGTATTGAAAACATTATACGCAGTGATATAGCGGCTCAAATGGCCCTTGGAATTGATAGTGCTATCCTCAATGGGGATGGTGTTAAGAAGCCCACAGGAATTTTGCAAAATGCTAATGTTCAATCCATTGTTATGGGCACAAATGGCGCAGCCCTCGACTGGGCAAAAATCCTAGATATTATCGCCGGGGTCGATGACGACAATGCGCTACTTGGAAACCTTGGTTTCATGACCACTAAAGATGTGGTGAAAAAACTCCGCAATACCGTCAAGGTGACAGCCACAGATTCCACTATGATTATGGAAACCATAAATGCTCTGGCAGGTTTTAATCTGGTATCTACAAAACAGGTGCCCAATACTGGCACGAAAGGCACCGGAACAGATCTAAGTTCCTTGGTCTTCGGTAACTGGTCCGACTTGGTTGTCGGCTACTGGTCTGCGGTAGATATACTGGTCAACCCTTACCATACATCGGTCTATGATAAGGGCGGGGTTATGGTCAATGCCTTCCTGGATGTAGACACCGTATTGCGCCGTGATGAAAGTTTCGTCAAAGTCACAGATATTCTGACGGCCTAGATCATGGATAATATGGAACGCAGAACAGCAATTGAGTTGCGCGCCTCCGGTAACAGGGTTGAGGGTTATGCCGCCGTCTTTGATAAATTCTCGGAAGATTTGGGAGGATTTATTGAAAGAATTGAGCGGGGTGCCTTCACCCGATCCCTTGCCAAGAAAAAGGATGTTGTGGCCTTATATGACCATGAACCGCGTAATCTATTAGGGCGGACGTCTTCCGGGACGTTACGCTTATCAGAAGATACAAGGGGGCTTCACTTCTCCCTTGATATGCCTAACACTTCCCTTGGGCGGGATGTTTTGGAGCTTGTTGGCCGTGGTGATGTAAAGGGGGCATCCTTTGCTTTCAGAACAGCCAAAGGTGGCGACAGATGGACGCAACAAGACGGTAAGCCGCTCAGAATATTATCAGAGATAAATTTGTTTGATGTAACGATTACGTCACAACCGGCTTATCCTGACACCAGTGTTGTAAAACGCTCCATGATGTGTGTCGAGAACCTTGATCCCTTGTATCATTATAAACTTAAGCTTCGTGTTATGGGAGGTGCGCTATGAGCTTCATGGATATGTTTAAATCTGAAAAACGGTCAGTTAAGGCAAGTGATCCTTTTCTGGCAGAGTATTTTGGAACACGCGACACAATCACAATGCAGCCAGTGACACCCAAAACAGCCGTTCAAGTGGCAACGGTGCAAGCCTGTATGCATCTGATTTCGGAAACATTGGCAAGTGTGCCATTAGGCGTATTTGAGAGGACAGAAGATGGCGGACGGAAAAAGGCAATTTCACACCCCTTATATGAACTCTTGCATGATAATCCTAACCCGGATCAAGATGCATTTGAATTTAGAGACTTTATGGCTACCAGTGTTATGCTGCATGGACATGGCCTTGCATGGATAGAGAGTGATAACAACGGTCAAGTTGTCTCTTTACGGCCCTTGCCGTGGGAACATGTGACAGTTAAAAAGCTAAGAGGTGGCCATACTCGTTATGAATATAGACCGCCTGAAGGTGAAACCCGTTTTTTATTGCAAGGGGATGTCCTGCATGTGAAATATAAAGCACAAGGTGAATCTCTAATTTCAAATGGTAAAGAGGTCATAGGGCTTGCGCTGGCAATTCAGGAATTTATGGGCAAGTCATTAACCAACGGGGCAAAACTTGGTGGTGTATTTTCTACCGAACAAATGATTTCCGCCGATGCCATGAAAAATCTTAAAAGTACTTTTCAGGAAAAGTTTGGCGGCACCTCAAATGCGAGCCGAACCTTGTTTCTTGATAGTGGCCTTAAATATCAACCGACAAGTCAAAACAATCAGGAGATGGAGTTTATCGCTCTTGCAAGGCTTGTTAATTTGGATATTTGTAGACTGTTCCGAGTACCGCCGCCTGCGGTGGGGATATTGGATGATGCAACATATTCAAACATAACCGAGCAATCCAGAATATTGGTGCAGAATTGTATCAGACCTTGGACGGTACGCTTTGAACAGGCCATGAATAGGGCTTTGCTTTCAGCACGGGACAGAGAGACCTATTTCATTGAACATAGTCTTGATGGCCTTCTCAGGGGCAACCTGAAAGATCGATATGAAGCATATAAGACCGGGAAAGATGGCGGATGGTTAAGCACAAACGACATTCGGCAACGTGAAAACATGAGTGTCATTGAAGGGGGTGATGAATACGCAGCTGTTAAAGGGGGCGGAAATGGTTGACCCCTTAACCCCCCGGATGCTGACAAAGGCTCAAGCCGCAGAATTCTATAACGTCAGTATAAATACTTTTGACAAGTACGTTAAAAGTGGGGTGGCACCAAAACCTATACGCGGCACAAAGCGATGGTACACGAAAGCCTTGGAATATTCATTAGATATGGCTTCAGGAATCGCCCCTTCGAATGATGATGACTATGACCCTGACTTGGAAAAAAGGATAGAACAATGGGACAGTTCAACATAAGGCATTTAAGAGAAAAAGGAGGAAGGTATTACTGGGAACCTTCGTCCTCACTTAAAAGCCTTGGGTACAGTTCTATATCTCTTGGAAGGACAATATCAGAAGCAATCAAAGTTGCAGAATATTGGAATAAAGAAGCTGATAAAACAAGGTATTCCATTTCACAGCCAGATCCAAATTATGGGAGCATTTCTTGGGTAATTCGTCAATATAAGAAAAGTTCCCGATTTACCAAGTTAAGAGGCTGTACCCAGAAAGATTATAATCAAAACTTAAATGTGATTGAAAGGTTTGCCGGGGACAAGCCACCAAGAAAACTAAAACCAAGATTAATTGAGCGGTGGTACGATAAAATTAGAGAAAGCAGACCCGCATCGGCAAATGCTGTTATGCGGGTTTTGTCTGTGCTCATGGAATATGCAGTACTTGAAGAGTTGATAGATCAAAATCCAGTGAAGAAAATTAGAATGATTTCGGTTGCTCCAAGGCAAGCCGTATGGAGCAATGATAATATAGATAGCTTTCTGGATAAAGCAAATGAGCATATGCATCATTCAATGGCACTGGCTTTTCGGCTAGCAGCGGATACAGGGCAAAGGCAGGGGGATATATTAAGTCTAACCTGGAGGCAGTATGATGGAGCAGCATTCCATTTCAAACAAAGCAAAACAGGTGAGCTAGTTACTGTTCCTGCAACGCCGGAGCTTAATAGGGTGCTTACCAAAACCAAAAGAGCGTCTACCCATATAATTGTGTCAGAGGCTACCAAGCAGCCGTACAAGGGTGATCATTTCAGGCATTTGTTTTCAGAGATTAGAGGCCAAGCGGGAATAGGGAAAGAATTACAGTATAGGGACTTGCGCCGTACTGCGGTGGTGCGCTTAGCCTTATCAGGTGCAACGGTTGCGGAAATAGTATCCGTGACAGGCCACACCTTGAAAAGCGCAACAAATATATTGAGTGTTTATTTACCGAAACATACTCAGATGGCAGCGCATGGAATAGCCAAATTAGTTAGTTTTGAAACAGCTAAAAACAGTAAGGAGTTGGAAAAGTGATTTTACATAAGTTGGAAAAATGGTGCCCCCACACAGACTCGAACTGCGGACCTACTGATTACAAATCAGTTGCTCTACCAACTGAGCTATAGGGGCTTTTCATATTACGTTATGTTGCTTCTGAAAAGTAGGCGCAAGCTAGTGTTGTTTGATCTTAAAATCAAGTGAAAAATAATAAATTTTTGTGGGTCTCGTGACGGCGGAAATTATTTTGCTCGTGACGTGACGGTGTGCCTGGCTTGATGGTTAATTGGAAAATTCATAAAGGGCAATGGCTGCTGCGTTGGAGACATTGAGGCTTTCTACCGTTCGCTGGATCGGCAGTTTGATGAGCGCATCACAATGACTTTGTGTGCCTTTACGCAGTCCCCGGCCTTCTGCACCCATGACAAGGGCGATGTTTTTGCCGAAATCGGCCTCTTTAATAGAGAGCGCCGCAGTGCCGTCCAGGCCTAAACGCCAGTAGCCCATTTCCGCAAGATCGTCCAAGGCCCGGCTCAGATTGGTGACACGGATCCACGGTATAATCTCGAGCGCGCCGGATGCGGATTTGGCCAGGGTGCCGGATTCTGGCGGAGAATGCCTGTCGGTGCTGATGATGGCGCGGGTTCCAAAAGCGGCCGCAGACCGAATGATTGCACCGACATTATGGGGGTCGGTGACCTTATCCAGGATGAGCAGTAAATGTGATTCGTCGTTTTTTATTTCACAATATTCCGCTATCTGTTTATTGGGCAGGGGGCTTGTCAGGAGGGCAATTGATTGATGCACGCAATCTGCGGGCAGATTTTTCTCCAACTGTTCAGGCAGGACAATTTCGGGATTCAGGCGGCGAAACTCTTGATTGATCGCGCTAAATTCCGTTAAATATTGTTCCGCACTCCTTTTAGTGACCAAAAGTCTTTTGATGTCCCGGTCAGGATTTTTCAGCGCGGCCAATACAGTATGTTTGCCAAATAACCATAAATCTTTGCCTGATGTGGGGGGCTGATCCGCTTTGAACTTGCCGTGATCTGCAGCGGGGCTTCCTGAGTGATGATAACCCGGATTTTCTCTTGCTTCTTGCTTGCCTAATTCCCGGCCAAATTCCCGGCCAGCTTCCCGGGCTTTTTCTCTGGTCTTGCTGCGCTTGGAAACATGTCTTTGCGCCTTTTGGTTTTTTTTGCTCATAGAGAAGCTATAAGCCACTCCAGAAGCTAGGGCAACAGCTTTTAAGAGCTAAAGCTGAACGAATTATATTTCTGCTGAAAGGCAATGTGGGTTTTCTTTAAAATTCGTTTGACATGCTTAAATAAATGTCCATATTGCGGCTTCACAACTGTTGTAATTTTATGACGGTTTGGTTCATCCATGGAGGGGTGGCCGAGTGGTTAAAGGCAGCAGACTGTAAATCTGCCCGCGTATGCGTACACAGGTTCGAATCCTGTCCCCTCCACCATTTTTCTTGTTTGTTTAATTCAAGGGCTATGGTATTGGACAGAAGACGTAAAATTGCGGGCGTAGCATAATGGTAATGCAGCAGCCTTCCAAGCTGAATACGAGGGTTCGATTCCCTTCGCCCGCTCCAAAATTTTGAAATGCGGTGGATGCGGCCCATAATATTAATCCGGTGCCCATTCGCTGACTTTATTTGTTCCGGGGTTGAAATAAACCCCCTTTTAAATTTAGGTAGTGAAGAAAATGGCTAAAGAGAAGTTTGAACGTAATAAGCCGCATTGTAACATTGGGACAATCGGCCACGTTGATCATGGTAAGACGACATTGACGGCTGCGATTACGAAAGTACTTTCGGAATCTGGCGGTGCGGAATTTATTGATTTTGCGAATATTGACAAGGCGCCTGAAGAGCGTGAGCGGGGGATTACGATATCGACGTCCCACGTTGAGTATGAGACGGAGGCGCGTCATTATGCGCATGTTGATTGCCCGGGTCACGCGGATTATGTTAAGAATATGATCACTGGTGCGGCGCAGATGGACGGGGCGATATTGGTTGTTAATGCGGCTGACGGCCCGATGCCTCAGACCCGCGAGCATATCCTTCTTGCGCGTCAGGTTGGTGTTCCGGCTCTGGTTGTTTATCTGAACAAGGTTGATCAGGTTGATGACGAAGAGCTTTTAGAGCTTGTTGAGATGGAAATCCGTGAATTGCTTTCCGAGTATGAATTTCCTGGAGATGATATTCCGATTGTTGCGGGCTCCGCATTGGCGGCGCTTGAGGGCCGTGATGAGGCGATTGGCAAGGAATCGATTTTGAAATTGATGGCGGCGGTTGATGAATATATTCCTCAGCCTGAGCGGGCTGTTGACGGGGCATTTTTGATGCCGATTGAAGATGTGTTTTCCATATCCGGGCGCGGGACAGTTGTTACGGGCCGTGTTGAGCGTGGGATCGTCAAGGTTGGTGAAGAAGTTGAGATTGTTGGTGTTAAAGACACGACGAAGACAACGGTTACCGGCGTTGAAATGTTCCGCAAGCTATTGGATACGGGTGAAGCTGGTGATAATATTGGTGCCTTGATCCGGGGTGTTGCGCGGGAAGAAGTTGAGCGTGGCCAGGTTCTGGCGCATGTTGGTACGACGAAGCCTCATCACAAGTTCAAGGCTGAAGCCTATATCCTGACGAAGGAAGAGGGGGGTCGTCATACGCCGTTTTTCACGAATTATCGTCCGCAGTTTTACTTCCGTACGACGGATGTTACGGGTGTTGTGACGTTGGGTGACGGTGTTGAAATGGTTATGCCTGGCGATAATGTTGCCGTTGACGTTGAACTTATCTACCCGATTGCCATGGACGAAGGTCTGCGCTTTGCCATCCGCGAAGGCGGCCGCACAGTCGGCGCCGGCGTCGTCGCAAGCATCATTGAATAATGATATCGTAAAGTTATTTGTGGGCAGGGCGGATAATTTATCCGCCCTGTTTGTTTAAAAATCGGTTGCTAAAATGATTAAATCTTTTGATTGGTCACTTTCGCATTGAATAAGGCAAGGCACGGCTCTATATAAAGCGTGTAATGTGATGTGAAGGAGTGTAGCTCAGTTGGTAGAGCACCGGTCTCCAAAACCGGGTGTCGTGAGTTCGAGTCTCTCCACTCCTGCCATATCATTTGGGGAAAAGCTTGATTGATTTGCTTTTTGTCGGTATTGCTTTTTTAAAAGTACAGTAGAAGTCGAAACTGATAAGGCTCAGGTTCAACATAATATAACGGATTGTTAAAATGGCTAAAACGAACCCAGCAGAATTTGTCCGGCAGGTCCGGCAGGAAGTATCGAAGGTCGTATGGCCCACGCGAAAGGAAACTATGGTGACGACGATCATGGTATTCATCATGGCGACGATTATGGCAATTTTCTTTTTGGGTGTGGATCAACTTTTAGCTTTCGTTATTAAACTCATATTAGGATAATTGACTATGGCATCCCGTGCGCGCTGGTATATTGTTCAAGCCCATTCCGGTTTTGAAAAGAAAGTTGCTCAAAGCATCAAGGATCAGGCTGTGCTTCAGGGCCTTGATAGTTTTGTCGAGGAAATTCTTGTGCCGATCGAAGAGATTATCGAGGTCAGGAAGGGCAAAAAAGTTGCCTCAGAACGAAAATTTTTCCCTGGCTATGTATTGGCCAAAATGATTATGAATGATGTGACCTATCATCTTATCAAGAATACGCCAAAAGTATCCGGCTTTCTTGGACAGTCCGGTAAGCCGTTTCCCATCAGTCAGGCAGAGGTCGATCGAATCCTGCAGCAGGTTCAGGAGGGTGTGGAGCGACCGAAGGCGACTATTATTTATGAAGTAGGCGAAGAGGTTAAGGTTGTGGATGGGCCGTTTGATTCATTTGTGGGAATTGTGGACGGGGTTGACGAAGAGCGTGAGCGTCTGAAGGTTTCTGTATCTATTTTTGGTCGGGCGACACCAATGGAGCTTGAGTATGCTCAGGTTGAAAAGACCTGAGAATTTTAACCAGAATTTTAACCAGAATTATCTCCAGAGTTTTTACTTAAAATTTTAACTGGCCTTTCTATTTATGGGCTGTTATAAGCCGCCTTTACGATGGTCAGGTGATTCTTTTTGTCTTCTGGCGATTTTTTGTATGGGCATGTTTGTCTGTATTATCTGTGTGGAAGGTTAGCCATAACCGCACCACGCCCCTTAAAGTCGGGAATTGTCCCGCATGTTGATAAATTAATAAAGGGTCTGTAATGGCGAAAAAAATTACCGGTTACATTAATTTGCATGTGCCTGCGGGTGCGGCGAATCCTTCACCTCCGATTGGTCCGGCTTTGGGTCAGCGCGGCGTGAATATCATGGAATTCTGTAAAGCATTTAATGCAAAAACTCAGGATATGGAAAAAACGACACCAATTCCGACGAAGATTACGGTTTATGCAGACAAGAGCTTTACCTTTACAATTAAAACACCTCCAGCATCTTATCTGTTGAAAAAAGCTGTCGGCCTGAAGGGCGGATCAGCCACCCCGGGACGTGAGGTTGTTTCAACTATTCCTGTGGCCAAAATTCAGGAAATTGCAGAAATCAAAATGGCTGACCTGAATGCTGTCGATATGGACGGTGCAATTCAGATCATCCGCGGAACGGCGCGTTCTATGGGCATCAAGGTTGAAGGATAAGATAATGGCACGTGTATCTAAACGTTATAAGCAGGTTCGTGACGGTCTTGACCAGAATGTCGAGCATTCACTGGAAGAGGCACTTAAGCAGGTTAAGGCCCGCGCGAAAGCAAAATTTGACGAAACAGTTGAGGTCAGTATGAATCTTGGTGTTGACCCTCGTCATGCGGATCAGATGGTTCGTGGTGTTGTCAACTTGCCTCACGGTACGGGTAAAACAGTGCGTGTTGCTGTTTTTGCGCGCGGCGATAAGGCTGAAGAGGCGAAAAAAGCTGGTGCCGAACTTGTTGGTGCAGAAGATCTTATGGAAGCTATTCTGAAGGGCGAAATGAATTTTGATCGCTGTATTGCGACACCGGATATGATGGCCATTGTCGGCCGTCTTGGTAAGGTGCTTGGCCCTCGCGGTTTGATGCCAAATCCGAAACTTGGCACCGTTACGCCAAATGTCGCCGCTGCGGTTGAGACTGTTAAAGGCGGTCAGGTGGAATATCGGGTGGAAAAGGCCGGTATTATCCATGCCGGCGTTGGAAAAGTAAGCTTTGATGATGGGGCTATTCTTGAGAATGCCCGTGCATTGATCGGGGCGGTTATGAAGGCGCGGCCTTCTTCGACCAAGGGGGCTTATGTTAAAAATATTTCCGTAAGCTCGACCATGGGTCCAGGCCTGCGTGTTGCCGTATCATCTGTCGCCGAATAGGCGTTAGATATTAAAGAATTCCGTTGGGTTTGCCTGACGGGAACAGGGTCTTCAGGGAAACTTGGAGGCTCGCCTGTCCAAAACTATAGGTGTTCGGTAATTTTCCGGATTTAAACGATGATAAATCGGCCTGTAATAGATGGGGTTGCAAGTTTTGAATTTTCAAGTTGTGGATTTTCGAGGTTTGCGGTTTCCGGTTTGGCCTTGAATTTGGGTTGGACGGCAGGCATTCATAGCATGACCACATGGTGTGGTTATGTTTTACTCAACCGGTAAATGCGTTTTTGTATTTGCCATATAATATCGGAGACGAGAATGGATCGGGTCCAAAAAAAGGAAATGGTCGCCTTCTTGAAGGATGTTTTTGCTGATGCCGCTTCTGTCGTTGTTATACGCAACGCAGGTTTGGATGTGAGCGAAATGACTTCATTGCGCAATGAAATGCGCGCAGCGGGTGCCAGCCTTAAAGTGGCTAAAAACCGGCTCGCTCGTCTTGCTCTCGAAGGTACTGATATTGAGTCACTTGGTGATTATCTTAATGGCCCATCGGTCCTCGGTTATTCCGATGATCCTGTTGCGGCGGCTAAGGTTCTCGTCAAATTTGCCAAGAAAAACGATAAAATCGAAGTTCTTGGTGGTGCTATGGGATCGACTATGCTTGACCTTAGTGGTGTCAAGGCGTTGGCAGAATTGCCATCCCTTGATGAGCTGCGTGGTAAGCTTGTTGGTCTTCTACAGGCACCTGCTGGCAAGCTTGCAAATATTACGCAAGCACCTGCCGGGCAGTTGGCTCGCGTTTTTAGTGCCTACGGATCGCAGGGCGATGCCGCGTAGGTTTCTGGTAAGATATTAATTTTAGACTTAAGGAAATAAAACAATGGCGGATCTTAATAAGATTGCTGACGAACTATCCAGCTTAACCGTAATGGAAGCGGCTGATCTTTCTAAAATACTTGAAGAAAAATGGGGCGTGTCTGCTGCGGCACCTGTTGCGGCGGCTGCGGCACCTGGTGCGGTTGCTGAGGCGGCTGAAGTAAAGGACGACTTTGATGTTGTGATGACTTCTTTTGGTGAGAAGAAAATCAATGTTATTAAAGAAGTTCGTGCGATTACGGGCCTTGGCCTGAAAGAAGCTAAAGAAATGGTTGAGGGTATTCCTGCAACCGTTAAAGAAGCTGCGCCTAAAGCCGAAGCTGAAGAAGTTAAAGCTAAGCTTGAAGCTGCCGGTGCTACGGTTGAACTTAAATAGTTCTTGTGTTTTGGGTGGTGTGCGTCTGAATTTGGGCGCGCACCATTTATTCCGTTTTGGGGAAATAGAATGCTTTTGATGGGTGCAGAGATATCGTGAAGACAGTTCGTTACCTAAAATGTGAATTGTTATAAGCAAAATGAATGACCGTTTTCAGGACTTTTTCTGAAGCGGTTTCTGGCATATTGAGAGTGAGCGTTTAAAGCGCGTATAATTTGTGGTTATTCCGGTATGAAAAAAACAAAGATATTTCATAAAGAATAACAGGGTCTGATCAAGGCAAAGTGGTGAGGATAAAACATGGCGACTTCCTATTCCAGTCGTAAAAAAGTTCGTAAAAATTTCGGTCGAATCGAAGAGGTGGCAGAAATGCCTAACCTGATTAAGGTTCAGAGAAGCTCATACGACCAATTCTTACAAACGAATGTTCTGGCAGCGGATCGTGAAAATGAAGGTTTGCAGAGTGTTTTTAAATCTGTTTTCCCAATTTCTGATTTTGCCGGGACAGCATCTCTGGAATTTGTTTCCTATGATTTGGAAGCTCCGAAGTATGATACTGAGGAATGCCAGCAACGGGATATGACCTATGCTGCGCCGCTGCGTGTGACATTGCGTCTGATTGTCTTTGAGGTCGACGAGGAAACAGAAGCCCGCTCCGTTCTGGATATTAAAGAGCAGGACGTTTATATGGGCGACCTGCCGCTGATGACCGATCGGGGAACATTCGTGGTCAATGGTACTGAGCGGGTTATCGTATCTCAGATGCACAGATCTCCGGGTGTATTTTTTGACCATGATAAGGGCAAGACTCATGCCTCAGGTAAATTTCTGTTTGCCGCCCGTATTATTCCGTATCGTGGTTCATGGCTTGACTTTGAATTTGACGCGAAGGACACGGTCTTTGTGCGTATTGACCGGCGCCGTAAATTGCCTGTTACAACGTTGCTTTATGCCTTGGGTATGAAATCAGAAGAAATTTTGGATACTTTCTATGGCCGGGTGACCTACAAAAAGAAAAAAGATGGCTGGAGCGTTCCTTTTATCAATGAATTATGGCGCGGCGTAAAGCCGACATATGACCTGGTAAATGCGGCGAATGGGGAAGTCGTTGCCCCGGCGGGTAAAAAAGTTACGCCCAGGACAGCTAACAAATTGGTTAAAGATGGCCTTAAAGATCTTCTGGTTCCCGATGAGGAATTGTTGTCACGTTTTGCTGCAGAAGATGTGGTGAATGCCAAAACAGGTGAGATCTATATTGAGGCCGGGGAAGAAATATCCGCGGAGCACTTGGAAAAACTCGCTGAGGCTGGTTATAAATCCATTGAAACGCTGGATATTGACCATATTAAAGTTGGCCCTCATATTCGTAACACGCTTATGGGCGATAAAGTGGAAAACTGGGAAATGGCCATGTCCGAAATTTATCGGGTTATGCGACCGGGTGAGCCGCCGACGAAAGAAACGGCTGAAGCCTTGTTTGACGGCCTGTTTTTTGATTCAGAGCGTTATGACTTAAGTGCCGTTGGCCGGGTTAAGATGAATATGCGGCTGGGTCTTGATGCGCCGGATGACTTCAGGGTTTTGCGCAAAGAAGATATTTTGGCTGTTCTGAAAAATCTTGTTGACCTTAAGGACGGTAAGGGCGTGGTTGATGATATTGACCATCTTGGTAATCGCCGGGTACGTTCGGTTGGCGAGCTGATGGAAAATCAGTATCGTATTGGCTTGCTTCGTATGGAACGCGCCATTCGTGAGCGGATGAGCAGTATTGATATTGATACCGTGATGCCTCATGATCTGGTGAATGCAAAACCCGCTGTTGCGGCGGTTCGTGAATTCTTTGGCTCATCACAGCTTAGTCAATTTATGGATCAGACAAATCCATTGTCTGAGATTACCCATAAACGTCGCCTGTCTGCGCTTGGCCCCGGCGGCTTGACGCGTGAACGCGCCGGCTTTGAAGTGCGTGATGTGCATACAACTCATTATGGCCGTATTTGTCCCATTGAAACACCGGAGGGGCCAAACATTGGTCTGATCAACTCTCTGTCCATTTTTGCCAGAGTGAATAAATATGGCTTCATTGAAGCCCCTTACCGTAAGGTGAATGAGGGCAAAGTATCCGATGAAGTGATCTATCTGTCTGCTATGGAAGAAGAAAAATACACCATCGCTCAGGCAAATACCGAATTGAATGCTAATGGAACATTTTCCGGGGATCTGATTGACTGCCGGGAAGCCGGAGAGCATCATCTGATCAAACCAGAAAATATTACATTGATGGACGTGTCGCCGAAACAGGTGGTTTCCGTTGCCGCAGCGCTGATCCCATTCCTTGAGAATGATGACGCGAACCGTGCCTTGATGGGATCAAATATGCAACGTCAGGCCGTACCACTTCTGAAGGCGGAATCGCCGTTTGTGGGCACGGGTATGGAGCGTGTTGTTGCCCGTGATTCCGGGGCATCCATTGTGGCTGACCGGGCCGGGATTATTGATCAGGTTGATGCGCGCCGTATTGTTATCCGCGTGAGCGGAGAGGTGGAAGAAGGTACGTCGGGCGTGGATATCTATACCCTGCGCAAATTCCAGCGTTCCAATCAAAATACCTGCATTAACCAGCGACCACTTGTGAAGGTCGGCGATATTGTCACGCGCGGCGATGTGCTGGCCGATGGGCCATCTACGGATATGGGCGAGCTTGCGCTTGGCCGTAACGTTCTTGTGGCCTTTATGCCTTGGAATGGGTATAATTTTGAGGATAGTATCTTAATTTCCGAGCGGATTGTGAAAGACGATGTCTTTACCTCAATTCATATTGAAGAATTGCAGGTTATGGCGCGGGACACGAAGCTTGGTCCTGAAGATATCACGCGAGATATTCCCAATGTTGGTGAAGAAGGTCTGAAGAATCTTGATGAAGCCGGTATCGTATATATTGGTGCTGAGGTTCATCCGGGCGATATTCTGGTCGGCAAAATCACCCCAAAAGGCGAAAGCCCGATGACCCCGGAAGAAAAACTTCTGCGTGCCATCTTTGGTGAAAAAGCAGCAGACGTGCGTGATACATCAATGCGGTTATCACCGGGCGTTTCCGGTACCGTTGTTGAGGTTCGGGTTTTTAATCGTCATGGTATTGACAAGGACGAACGTTCGGTCGCCATTGAACGGGAAGAGATTGAACGTCTCAGCAAGGACCGTGAAGACGAACAGGCCATTCTTGATCGCAGCATCTATACGCGCCTTCGGCCATTGCTTTTGGGCAATATTGTTGCCAAGGGTCCTAATGAGGTGAAGAAGGGGGAGAGCATCACTAGTGAGCGCCTTGATGAGGTTGCCAAGGGACTGTGGTGGCAGATTGCGGTTGATGACGAAATAATCATGGAAAAAATTGATGCATTGCATCAAAAGCTCCAGGAAGATCGTGATCGTCTGCGGGCTCGTTTTGAGGAAAAAATCGGTAAATTGCAGCGCGGTGATGAATTGCTGCCCGGCGTATTGAAGATGGTCAAAGTTTTTGTTGCGGTGAAGCGTAAATTGCAGCCGGGCGATAAAATGGCGGGACGTCATGGTAACAAAGGGGTGATTTCCCGGATTATGCCACAAGAAGACATGCCGTTCCTTGAAGATGGCACGCCGGTTGATATTGTTCTTAACCCCCTTGGTGTTCCATCGCGTATGAACGTGGGGCAAATTCTGGAGACCCATCTTGGCTGGGCCTCGCGTTCGCTTGGGGTTCAGGTCTCTGAACTTTTGGATAACTACAGTGCGAACGAAAAACAAAAGGCTGATTCCTTACGGGAAAAATTCAAAAAAGTTTATTCTCCAGCACAGTATAATGCAGAAATCGCGCCGTTGAATGATGAAGATACGATTGAAATGTCGGGGAATCTGCGGGATGGCATTCCCATGGCAACGCCGGTTTTTGATGGGGCAGATGAGGCAGGTATCTGTGATATGCTGGAGATGGCCGGTGTGGATCGCTCAGGCCAGGTTGATCTTTATGATGGCCGGACGGGTGAAAAATTTGACCGTAAAGTGACGGTTGGCTACATCTATATGCTGAAACTTCATCATTTGGTTGATGATAAAATTCATGCGCGATCAATTGGCCCATACTCACTGGTGACCCAGCAGCCGCTTGGCGGTAAGGCCCAGTTTGGTGGTCAAAGATTTGGCGAGATGGAAGTATGGGCGCTTCAGGCTTATGGCGCGGCATATACTTTGCAGGAAATGCTGACCGTCAAGTCAGATGATGTTAATGGACGGACAAAGGTGTATGAAGCCATTGTTCGCGGTGATGACGGTTTCGAAGCCGGTATTCCAGAATCTTTCAATGTTTTGGTCAAAGAGATGAAGTCTCTTTGTCTGAATGTTGAACTTTTGAATATCGCTGATTAAACCGGAACTGAACAGGAGATAAAGGCTATGCGCCAAGAAGTTATGAATTTCTTCAACCCGGTTTCAAAACCGGAGACTTTTGATACCATTAAGATCACCATTGCCAGCGCCGAGCATATTCGGTCATGGTCTTTCGGCGAGATCAAAAAACCGGAAACCATTAATTACCGGACATTCAAACCGGAAAAAGATGGTCTTTTCTGCGCCCGAATTTTCGGACCCATGAAGGATTATGAATGTCTGTGCGGTAAGTATAAGCGCATGAAATATCGCGGGATTACCTGCGAGAAATGCGGCGTGGAAGTCACCTTAAGTAAAGTACGCCGGGATCGCATGGGGCATATCGACCTTGCGGCGCCTGTCGCTCATATCTGGTTCCTGAAATCATTGCCGAGCCGGATTGGTCTGGTTTTGGATATGACATTGAAGGATCTGGAACGGGTTCTTTATTTCGAATATTTCATTGTGACAGAGCCCGGGCTTACGAGTCTGAAGATGAATCAGCTTCTGTCCGAGGATGAATATACCCGTGCCCAGGAAGAATTTGGTGACGATAGTTTCACAGCGGCCATTGGCGCGGAAGCCATTAAGTTTCTGCTTGAAAATGTTGACCTTGAACAGGCGCAGGCTGACCTGCGCAAGGAATTGGCTGAAACTAAATCAGAACTGAAGCCAAAGAAAATCGTCAAGCGACTAAAGGTGATTGAAGGCTTTCTTGAATCCGACAACCGCCCTGAATGGATGATCCTTGATATTCTGCCGGTTATCCCACCAGAATTACGGCCTTTGGTGCCGCTGGATGGGGGCCGCTTTGCGACCTCCGATCTTAATGATCTGTATCGCCGTGTCATTAACCGGAACAATCGACTGAAACGGCTGATTGAGCTGCGGGCACCTGATATCATCGTGCGTAACGAAAAACGCATGTTGCAGGAGGCTGTTGATGCGCTGTTTGACAATGGTCGGCGCGGCCGGGTTATTACCGGCGGCAATAAGCGTCCTTTGAAATCACTGTCTGATATGCTGAAAGGCAAGCAGGGACGTTTCCGCCAGAATTTGCTTGGGAAGCGTGTCGATTATTCTGGCCGTTCCGTGATCGTGGTTGGGCCTGAGCTGATGCTTCATCAATGTGGCCTGCCGAAAAAAATGGCTCTGGAATTATTCAAACCATTCATTTATGCCCGCCTGGATAAGCTTGGCATTGCAACAACTATCAAACAGGCTAAAAAGCTGGTGGAAAAAGAGCGCCGCGAAGTATGGGACGTTCTTGATGTGGTTATTCGGGAGCATCCGGTTTTGCTTAACCGGGCGCCGACACTCCACAGGCTTGGTATTCAGGCGTTTGAGCCTGTGCTGATTGAAGGTAAAGCCATTCAGCTTCACCCATTGGTTTGTGCGGCCTTTAATGCCGACTTTGATGGCGACCAAATGGCGGTGCATGTACCCCTCAGTTTGGAGGCGCAGCTGGAAGCCCGCGTCTTGATGATGTCGACAAACAATATCTTAAGCCCGTCAAACGGCAAGCCGATTATCGTGCCGTCGCAGGATATTATTCTGGGGCTTTATTATATTACCCTCGATAAAGTGGGTGAGCCGGGCGAAGGGATGGTTTTTTCCGATATGGAGGAAATTGAACAGGCCCTATTTAACAAGGTTATTACGCTGCACAGTAAAATTACGGCGCGTTATCATACACTGGATGAGAATTTTAATCCTATTACCACTCGGGTTGAAAGCACAGCGGGCCGTATGTTACTGGCCAGCCATTTGCCGAAACATCCGAATATTTCTTTTGATCTGATAAATCGCAATCTAACCAAAAAAGATATTTCTACCATAATTGATACCGTATATCGTCATGCCGGCCAGAAGGAGACTGTATTATTTGCTGATGGTATTATGCGTCTTGGATTCAGGGAAGCTTGTAATGCCGGTATTTCCTTTGGTAAGGATGACATGATCATTCCGGATACCAAAGAAAAGACGATTGATGAAACGACCTCTTCTGTCAAAGAATTTGAAGCCCAATATAATCAGGGGCTGATAACGCAGGGCGAGAAATACAATAAAGTGGTTGATGCCTGGTCACAATGTACCGATCGTGTGGCCGATGCGATGATGGAAGAAATCTCAAAAACCGGTGTTGATGAAAATGGCCGGACACTTGATATCAACTCCATTTATATGATGGCCGATTCCGGTGCCCGTGGTTCTGCGGCGCAGATGAAGCAGCTTGCCGGTATGCGCGGCCTGATGGCCAAACCATCTGGTGAGATTATTGAGAAGCCAATTATTTCCAACTTTAAAGAAGGCCTTAGCGTTCTTGAATATTTCAATTCCACCCATGGCGCGCGTAAAGGTCTTGCGGATACGGCGTTGAAAACAGCAAACTCGGGGTATCTGACGCGCCGTCTTGTTGATGTGGCGCAGGATTGCGTTACCGTGGAGGAAGATTGCGGCACGCAGGAAGGTATCGACATTAATGAAGTTGCTGATGGCGGTGATGTTATTGTGTCTCTGGGAGATCGTATTCTTGGCCGTTGTGCGGCTGTGGATATTAAAGATCCGGTTAGCGGTGATGTGATTGCCGAAGCGGGGACTCATTTGGATGAAGTAATGGTCGAAATCGTTGAAAAGTCCGGCGTGGCCATTGTCAAGGTTCGTTCCGGATTGACCTGCGCGACACGCGGCGGTATCTGTTGTAAATGCTATGGCCGTGATCTGGCTCGGGGGATCCCCGTGAATCTGGGTGAATCTGTTGGTGTTATCGCGGCGCAGTCTATCGGCGAGCCGGGCACTCAGTTGACTATGCGTACCTTCCATATCGGTGGTACGGCGTCATCTGTGTCTGAGCAGTCAACCCATGAAGCCTCGCATGATGGTAAAATAAAACTCCTGAACCGTAATGTGGTTAAGGATTCAAAAGATCGTTTGGTTGTGATGAGCCGTAACATGGAAGTCGTCATCGTTGATGAAGAGGGCCGTGAGCGCGTAACGTATAAAGTGCCATTTGGCTCGCATCTGATTAAAGATGAAGGCGAGACGGTAACTCACGGCGACAAGCTTGTGGAATGGGACCCCTATACGCTTCCTATCATCACAGAGCGCGGCGGTATTGTTCGCTACGTTGATTTGCTGGAAGGTGTTTCCATCAGTGAAAATGTTGATGAGGCAACCGGTATTGCGAGTAAAGTTGTTATTGACTGGCGGTCTCAGCCTAAGGGTTCTGACCTGCGTCCCCGCATTACGCTGCGTGATGATAATGACGAAGTGGTTGAGCTGGCCAATGGTACTGAAGCACGTTATTTCATGTCCGTTGGGGCTATTCTATCGGTTAGTGATGGTGATGAGGTTCATGCGGGTGATGTGGTTGCCCGTATTCCGCGCGAAGCATCCAAGACGAAGGACATCACCGGTGGTCTGCCGCGGGTTGCGGAACTGTTTGAAGCGCGCCGGCCTAAAGATCATGCGATTATTGCTGATGTTGATGGTTATGTTGAATTTGGTCGTGACTATAAGAACAAACGTCGTATCAGTATCCGTCCGAAGGACGAAGATGAAAGCCCGGCGGAATATTTGATTGCCAAGGGTAAGCATATTTCCGTTCAGGAAGGTGACTTTATCCGGCGCGGTGAATATCTGATTGACGGCAATCCGGCGCCCCATGATATTTTGAAGACCATGGGTGTGGAGGCGTTGGCCAATTATCTGATCGACGAGGTTCAGGATGTTTACAGGCTTCAAGGTGTGGGCATCAACGACAAGCATATCGAAGTGATTGTCCGTCAGATGCTGCAAAAGGTTGAGATCACGTCCTCTGGCGAATCGACCTTCTTGCTTGGTGAGCAGGTGGATCGTGAGGAATTCGAAGAATTCAACAGGAAGGCAGAAATCGCTGGCAGACTGGTCGCCAAGGGTGAGCCGATTCTCTTGGGGATCACGAAAGCTTCGCTCCAGACGCGCTCATTTATTTCTGCGGCATCTTTCCAGGAAACGACGCGTGTTCTTACTGAGGCGGCTGTTGCCGGTAAGAGTGACAATTTGGTCGGCTTGAAAGAAAATGTGATTGTGGGACGTTTGATTCCGGCTGGTACCGGTTCCAAAATGCAGGAATTCCGCCATTTGGCCAAAACCCGCGATGACCTGATTAAAGCAGAGGGTAAGCCGGAAGCTGATATTATGGACACAGTGGATAGTCCTGCCGCAGAATCAGCCTGATACGGGTGAGTGCAGAGGGCGTGCCTCTAAGTAAGCGGCCCGCCTTGTAAGCTATTATAAATAACAGGCCGGAAGGACAGTTTATGCTGTTTTTCTGGCCTTTTTTCATTAAATGAGCCGTTAGGTCACAGGATGAGATATTTTGCTTGACTGTTTATATATCCCTACATAGTATGCGCTCACTCTTTGAGGTCAGGTGGTAGACAAAAACAGTCTAAACGCTGTGCCTAAAAGCTCAGAGAACGAGAAAAATATAGATTTTGTGGATGGCCAGGACAGGTTCTACCTGTTCTGTTGTTTTTTTTATGTAAGAAACGGCCGTCTGCATGGTTGTATGCATTGTGATAAGACTTAAGGAATTAAGATGCCGACAATTAACCAGTTGGTTCGTAACCCGCGCAAAGCCAAGCCAGCACGTACAAAAGTGCCGGCATTGGAAGCCTGCCCGCAGAAACGTGGTGTATGTACGCGCGTTTATACGACAACGCCTAAAAAGCCTAACTCCGCCCTTCGTAAAGTTGCCCGCGTGCGCTTAACAAATGGTTTTGAGGTTACAAGTTATATCCCGGGTGAAGGTCATAACCTTCAGGAGCATAGTGTTGTGCTCATACGTGGTGGTCGCGTGAAAGATTTACCGGGAGTTCGTTATCACGTGCTTCGTGGTGTTCTGGATACGCAAGGCGTATCAGACCGCCGTCAAAGTCGCTCTAAATATGGTACAAAACGGCCCAAATAAGGGTTTTAAGACCAAAAGGATTTAAGATTATGTCGCGTCGTCACGCTGCTGAGAAACGTAAGGTACTTCCAGACCCAAAATTTGGTGATCTGGTTTTGACTAAATTTATCAACAACCTCATGGTTGATGGTAAGAAGTCTACTGCTGAGCGCATTGTATATGGTGCTCTTGAAATGGTTCAGTCCAAATCCGGTCAGGATCCGATTGAAGTATTCCATCAGTCGTTGATTAATATCAAGCCAGCCGTCGAGGTTAAGTCTCGCCGCGTTGGCGGTGCCACTTATCAGGTGCCTATTGAGGTGCGTTCGGATCGTGCGCAGGCTCTGGCAATTCGTTGGTTGATTGATATGTCACGCAAACGCAATGAGAGCACGATGACCGAACGTCTGGCCGGTGAATTGCTTGATGCGCTGAATAATCGTGGCGCTTCTGTTAAGAAGCGTGAAGATACTCATAAAATGGCAGATGCGAACAAAGCATTCTCCCATTATCGCTGGTAGTTGAAGGTTTAAAGGTTAATTAAGAAAATGGCACGTACTACTCCCCTTCAGGATTATCGCAATATCGGTATTATGGCCCATATTGATGCAGGTAAAACAACGACAACCGAGCGGATATTATATTATACCGGCGTTAGTCATAAAATTGGTGAAGTTCATGATGGCGCGGCCACTATGGATTGGATGGAGCAAGAGCAAGAGCGTGGTATAACCATTACGTCTGCGGCGACAACATGTTTCTGGAATGACTACCGGATTAATATTATCGATACCCCGGGTCACGTGGATTTTACAATTGAGGTTGAGCGTTCATTGCGGGTGCTTGATGGCGCGGTCGCGGTTTTTGATTCTGTAGCGGGTGTCGAGCCTCAGTCCGAAACGGTTTGGCGTCAGGCTGATAAATATGATGTGCCGCGTATGTGTTTTGTCAATAAGATGGACCGTATGGGGGCTGATTTTTTCCGTTGCGTCGCTATGATTAAGGATCGCCTTGGTTCAAACGCCTTGGTGCTTCAATATCCAATCGGTGCTGAAGCAGAATATAAAGGCCATGTGGATCTGGTGAAAAATATTGCGATTGTCTGGGAAGACGAGGCGATGGGGGCCAATTATTCCGAGGTTGAAATCCCTGCTGATATTGCTAATGATGTTGCGGCTTATCGTACAGAAATGCTGGATATGGTTGTTGAGCTGGACGAAGCGGTGATGGAAGCTTATCTGGATGGTGAGGAGCCATCTGTAGAGACGTTGAAAAGATTGATCCGCAAAGGAACTATCGCCGGTAATTTTGTGCCGGTTCTGACAGGGACCGCTTTTAAAAACAAGGGCGTTCAGACGCTTCTGGATGCGGTTGTTGACTTTATGCCGTCACCGCTGGATATCAAGGATGTTCAGGGTCTGGCTGTTGACAGCGATGAACCTATGTCTCGTCCGGCATCCGATGATGCGCCTTTTTCTGCGCTGGCTTTTAAAGTGATGACGGATCCCTTCGTGGGCACGTTGACATTTGCACGTATCTATTCCGGTGTCCTGGAAGCTGGGACAATGGTGAGTAATTCTGTGAAGGGCCGGAAGGAAAAAGTTGGCCGGATGCTGCAAATGCACTCCAATTCCCGTGAGGATATTAAAGAGGCGCGTACGGGTGATATCGTGGCGCTTTGTGGCCTTAAGCAAACGACGACGGGTGATACGCTGTGTAATAATGTCAAGCCGATCGTGCTGGAGCGTATGGAATTCCCGGATCCGGTTATTTCCGTTGCGGTTGAGCCGAAAACCAAGGCTGACCAGGAAAAAATGGGTGTTGCGCTGAACCGTCTGGCCCAGGAAGATCCAAGTTTCCGCGTTCAGTCCGATGAGGAAAGCGGTCAGACCGTGATTTCCGGAATGGGTGAGCTTCATCTTGATATTCTGGTCGACCGTATGAAGCGTGAATTCAGTGTTGAGGCAAATGTTGGTGCGCCGCAAGTGGCTTATCGTGAATCTATTGCCCGCGAAGCTGATATTGATTATACTCATAAGAAGCAATCTGGTGGTTCCGGTCAATTTGGCCGCATTAAATTTACCATTACCCCTGGCGAGCGCGGAACCGGTATCCTGTTCCATGACGAAATCAAGGGCGGTAATATTCCAAAAGAATATATTCCTGGCGTTGAAAAAGGCATTAGGGACATTGCAGCGTCGGGTGCTTTGATTGGATTTCCGATTATCGATTTTAGTGTCCGTCTGACGGATGGTGCTTACCATGATGTTGATAGTTCTGTGATGGCGTTTGAAATTGCCGGCCGTGCTGGTATGCGCGAAGCTGCGAAGCAGGCTGGCATCAGAATATTAGAGCCAATGATGGACGTCGAGGTTGTGACGCCAGAAGATTATATGGGTGATGTGATTGGTGACATATCATCACGTCGTGGGCAGATTTCAGGATCTGAAACACGGGGACCAAATACCGTAATTTCCGCGAAAGTGCCGCTGGCCAACATGTTTGGTTATGTGAATCAATTGCGGTCTTTCAGTCAGGGGCGGGCAACATACTCTATGCAGTTCGATCACTATGCTGAGGTGCCTCAAAGTGAGGTAGATAAGATTAAAGAGCAATTTGCATAAGTAATATTAATTTGAGACTAGCTTTTCTCGCACATGAAAAAGCGAGACGCTTGAATATAAGTGAAAAGGAATTAGAAAATGGCTAAAGAGAAGTTTGAACGTAATAAGCCGCATTGTAACATTGGGACAATCGGCCACGTTGATCATGGTAAGACGACATTGACGGCTGCGATTACGAAAGTACTTTCGGAATCTGGCGGTGCGGAATTTATTGATTTTGCGAATATTGACAAGGCGCCTGAAGAGCGTGAGCGGGGGATTACGATATCGACGTCCCACGTTGAGTATGAGACGGAGGCGCGTCATTATGCGCATGTTGATTGCCCGGGTCACGCGGATTATGTTAAGAATATGATCACTGGTGCGGCGCAGATGGACGGGGCGATATTGGTTGTTAATGCGGCTGACGGCCCGATGCCTCAGACCCGCGAGCATATCCTTCTTGCGCGTCAGGTTGGTGTTCCGGCTCTGGTTGTTTATCTGAACAAGGTTGATCAGGTTGATGACGAAGAGCTTTTAGAGCTTGTTGAGATGGAAATCCGTGAATTGCTTTCCGAGTATGAATTTCCTGGAGATGATATTCCGATTGTTGCGGGCTCCGCATTGGCGGCGCTTGAGGGCCGTGATGAGGCGATTGGCAAGGAATCGATTTTGAAATTGATGGCGGCGGTTGATGAATATATTCCTCAGCCTGAGCGGGCTGTTGACGGGGCATTTTTGATGCCGATTGAAGATGTGTTTTCCATATCCGGGCGCGGGACAGTTGTTACGGGCCGTGTTGAGCGTGGGATCGTCAAGGTTGGTGAAGAAGTTGAGATTGTTGGTGTTAAAGACACGACGAAGACAACGGTTACCGGCGTTGAAATGTTCCGCAAGCTATTGGATACGGGTGAAGCTGGTGATAATATTGGTGCCTTGATCCGGGGTGTTGCGCGGGAAGAAGTTGAGCGTGGCCAGGTTCTGGCGCATGTTGGTACGACGAAGCCTCATCACAAGTTCAAGGCTGAAGCCTATATCCTGACGAAGGAAGAGGGGGGTCGTCATACGCCGTTTTTCACGAATTATCGTCCGCAGTTTTACTTCCGTACGACGGATGTTACGGGTGTTGTGACGTTGGGTGACGGTGTTGAAATGGTTATGCCTGGCGATAATGTTGCCGTTGACGTTGAACTTATCTACCCGATTGCCATGGACGAAGGTCTGCGCTTTGCCATCCGCGAAGGCGGCCGCACAGTCGGCGCCGGCGTCGTCGCAAGCATCATTGAATAATTAAGGTTTAGGAGCGCGGGTTCAAAGACCCGCGTAAATGTTTATGTTGGAATCACAAAATATTCGCATTCGTCTGAAGGCATTTGATCATCGTATTCTTGATCAGGCCGCAGGTGAGATTGCAAATACAGCAAAAAGAACAGGCGCTAGCGTACGCGGCCCTATTCCTATGCCGACACGGATTGAGAAATTCACCGTATTGCGCTCGCCGCATGTGAATAAAAAGTCCCGTGAGCAGTTTGAAATGCGCACATTCAAGCGTCTTTTGGATATCGTAGAGCCAACACCGCAAACCGTGGACGCGCTGATGAAGCTCGATCTGGCTGCTGGTGTTGATGTTGAAATTAAGTTGCAGGGTTAGAAAAATGCGTGCAGGACTGATTGCTAAAAAAGTTGGCATGTCGCGTGTTTTTGCGGAAGGCGGGAAACATATTCCGGTCACCGTGCTACATGTCGATAATTGTCAGGTTGTTTCTCATAAAACAACAGATAAAGACGGCTATAATGCGCTTCAGCTGGGTGCTGGTAAAGCCAAAGTTAAGCGCACTACGCAGCCTATGCGGGGCCACTTTGCGAAAGCGAATGTAGAACCAAAGGTAAAGCTTGCTGAATTCCGCATTTCGGATGACGCGTTCCTTGACGTTGGGGCAGAGCTTACGGTTGAGCATTTTATTGCGGGTCAAATGGTCGATGTTACCGGCACCTCTAAGGGTAAAGGTTTTGCAGGTGCCATGAAGCGCCATAATTTTGCTGGCCTGAGGGCATCGCATGGTGTCTCCATCTCTCACCGTTCGCACGGCTCGACGGGACAATGTCAAGATCCCGGCCGTGTATTCAAGGGTAAGAAAATGGCGGGCCACATGGGTTCGGATAGGAAAACGATTCTTAACCTTGAGGTTGTCGCGACAGATCTGGATGAAGGGTTGCTTCTTGTGAAGGGGGCTATTCCCGGCTCTAAGAACGGCTGGATATATATCAATGATGCTGTGAAAAAATCTGCGAATGCGAATGCGCCTTATCCCGGCGCGGTGCGTGCGGCTGCTGTTGAAGTAGCGGCGGATGCGCCGACCGTAGAGAGTGAGGAATAAGCGATGAAAGCCGAAGTAATTACATTGGATGCGAAAAAGGCCGGTGCTGTCGATCTTGATGATGGTATTTATGCCTTGCCGGAACGTGCTGATATTCTTCAGCGGGTTGTCGTATGGCAGTTGGCAAAACGCCGGGCAGGAACACATAAGGTTCAGACGCGCGGCGAAATAACAGGAACGACAAAACGTATTGGTAAGCAAAAAGGCGGCGGTACCGCGCGTCACGGTGCTGGTAAAGTGAGCCAGTTTCGGGGTGGTGGCCGTGCTTTTGGGCCGGTCGTTCGATCTCATGCGCATGACTTGCCAAAGAAAATTAGGTTGCTTGGTCTTAAAACAGCCTTATCTTCAAAGCTTGCGAATGGCAACCTTATTGTCATTGAAGATATGATGCTTAAGGAAGCTAAAACCAAAGAGTTAAAAGGCAAATTAAGTAAGCTGGGTCTGGAAAAGGCGTTGTTTATTGATGGTGCCGAAGTTAATAAAAACTTTCTGCTCGCTGCAAGCAACATTCCGTATGTTGATGTTCTGCCAACGCAGGGCGCGAATGTTTATGACATTTTGCGTGCCGAGAAACTGGTATTGACAAAAGCAGCTGTAGTGAGCCTGATGGAGAGGCTGAAATGACAGATAAAACAACGAATATTAAGCATTATGATGTCATTCTTGGTCCTGTGATCACGGAAAAAACAACATTGATGTCTGAACAGAATCAGGTTGTCTTTCGGGTGCCGCTAACAGCAACAAAGCCGCAAATTAAGGCGGCTGTTGAGGGCTTGTTTGACGTTCAGGTTGAGGCTGTAAACACGATCCGTGCCAAAGGGAAGACAAAGCGTTTCAAGGGTATAATGGGCCGCCGTAATGATTATAAAAAAGCAATGGTTAAGTTGGCTGAAGGCCAATCCATTGATGTGACGACGGGAGTATAGGAAGATGGCATTAAAAACATATAATCCGACATCCCCCGGTCAACGTGGTCTGGTTCAGGTTGATCGTTCAGATCTCTGGAAAGGCAAGCCTGTTAAGTCATTGACTGAAGGTTTAACAAAGTCCGGTGGCCGTAATAATCTTGGCCGCATCACCGCGCGTCGGCGCGGAGGTGGTCATAAGCGTACCTATCGCATGATTGATTTTAAACGTCAGAAATGGGATATGGAAGCGACGGTTTTGCATTTGGAATATGACCCAAACCGCACATCCTTCATTGCCTTGATCGAATATACCGATGGTGAGCAGATGTATATCCTGGCACCGCAGCGCCTGAATGTTGGTGATAAAGTTATCGCCGGTGAGAAGGTTGATGTGAAGCCGGGGAACGCCATGCCGCTTTACAGTGTTCCGGTTGGCTCCATTGTACATAATGTTGAAATGAAGCCTAAAAAGGGTGGTCAGATTGCCCGCTCGGCCGGTGGATATGTACAAGTTACGGGCCGTGATCGCGCGCAGGTTCTTATCCGGTTATCTTCCGGTGAGCAGCGTTATGTTCCGTCCAGTTGTATGGCCACCATTGGTGCCGTATCCAACCCGGACCACAAGAATATCAAGCTGGCGAAAGCTGGTCGTAATCGCTGGCTAGGCAGGCGGCCGTCCGTTCGTGGTGTTGCCATGAACCCGGTTGATCATCCGCATGGTGGCGGTGAAGGCCGTACATCCGGTGGTCGTCATCCCGTGACACCATGGGGCAAGCCTACTAAAGGCAAGCGGACACGTAGTAACAAGTCGACAGATCGTTTTATTGTACGGTCACGTCACGAACGTAAGAAGGGCTAGAGACATATGTCACGTTCAGTTTGGAAGGGTCCGTTCGTCGATCTTCATTTGCTTAAAAAATCAGAAGCAATGACAGATTCAGGCAAAAATTCACCGATCAAGACCTGGTCTCGTCGGTCAACGATTTTGCCGCAATTCGTCGGACAAACATTTAATGTTCATAACGGTCACAAATTTATCCCTGTTTATGTAACAGAAGATATGGTTGGCCATAAGCTTGGTGAATTCGCCCCAACCCGTACCTATTACGGTCATGGTGCAGACAAAAAAGCTAGGAAGAGGTAGATACGGTGGGTAAGAAAAAAGCACCACGTCGCGTAGCAGACAATGAAGCATTGGCCGTAGGCAGAATGGTTCGTGTCAGTCCCCAGAAATTAAATTTGGTGGCTGGTCTCATTCGCGGTAAGAAAGTTGATAAAGCACTTGCGGATCTCACTTTCTCAAAACGCCGTATTGCAGGTAATGTGAAAAGCGTTCTTGAGTCTGCTATTGCCAATGCGGAAAATAATCACGGTCTTGATGTTGATAGTCTGGTTGTTGCCGAGGCAAGTGTTGGGAAATCTCTGGTCATGAAACGTTTTCGTCCACGGGCGAGAGGTCGTACAGGCAAAATTTTAAAACCATTCAGTCAAATACGGATTTTAGTCCGTGAGGTTGAGGAGCAAGTATAATGGGTCAAAAAGTTAATCCAGTCGGTCTTCGCCTTGGAATCAATCGTACTTGGGACAGCCGCTGGTACGCAGATGGTGATGACTATGCAAATTTACTTCATGAAGATCTCGCAATCCGCGCGTTTCTTATGGAGGAGTTAAAGCAAGCGAGTATCAGTCGTGTGGTTATTGAGCGTCCGGCTAAAAAAGCCCGCGTAACAATTTATTCGGCGCGTCCCGGGGTGATCATCGGTAAAAAAGGTGCGGATATCGAGAAGCTGCGTAAAGCAATCTCTAATATGACCGTCGCGCTTGATGTGAGCCTGAATATTGTTGAAATCCGTAAGCCGGAAATTGATGCTCAGCTGGTTGCTGACAGTGTCAGTCAACAGCTTGAACGTCGGGTTGCCTTCCGCCGGGCCATGAAACGCGTTATGCAGAGCGCGATGCGCCTTGGTGCTCTGGGTATCCGGATCAATACAGCGGGCCGTTTAGGCGGCGCGGAGATCGCACGGACAGAATGGTATCGTGAAGGCCGTGTGCCGCTTCATACACTTCGTTCAGACATTGATTATGCCGAAAGCCGCGCTAAAACACCTTATGGTATCATTGGCGTTAAGGTATGGATATTCAAGGGCGAGATCATGGAGCATGATCCTATGGCGCGGGATAACCGTATCAATGAACAGCAGAAGAGTTCTGGTGGTAATGCTGGTTCTGGCCGGCCGCGCACACCAAGACCTCCTCGGAATGCAAGGTAGAGATTATGCTTCAACCGAAAAAAACTAAATTCCGTAAGGCGCATAAAGGCCGTATTCATGGCGTAGCAAAGGGCGGCACATCGCTTACTTTTGGATCTTGCGGGCTTAAAGCCATGTCGCCGGAAAGAGTAACTGCGCGCCAAATCGAAGCTGCCCGCCGGGCCATGACACGCCATATCAAGCGTCAGGGTAAAGTGTGGATCCGGATTTTCCCGGATGTTCCCGTATCCAAGAAGCCTGCTGAAGTGCGTATGGGTAAAGGTAAGGGTTCAGTCGAATTTTGGGCCTGTAAAGTTAAGCCTGGCCGGATCATGTTTGAGATGGATGGCGTGCCACTTGATCTGGCACGGGAAGCCTTTGAACGCGCTGCCGCCAAGTTGCCAGTCGCCACGCGTTTTGTTACGCGTCTTGGCGAGTAGATAGGCCAGAAATTAGGAATGAATGAGATGAATGCATCAGAATTAAAAGGCAAGTCTGCTGACGAGCTAAAGGGTATGCTGATAGATTTGAAAAAAGAGCAGTTCAATCTGCGTTTTCAAAAAGCAACCGCCCAATTGGATAATACGGCTCGTGTGCGTGTGGTTCGCCGGGACATCGCCCGTATTCGCACGCAGATTAACCAATCAGAGAAGGGTGAAAGCAATGCCTAAACGTATTTTGCAAGGTGAGGTCGTCAGTGACAAAAGTGACAAAACTATTGTCGTTCTTGTAGAGCGTCGATTCAAGCATCCGCTGCTTCATAAGGTTGTGCGCCGTACGAAAAAATATCATGCGCATGATGAAAATAATAATTGTAAAATGGGTGAGGTTGTTCGTATTGAAGAATGTCGCCCGATTTCCAAAAATAAGACTTGGAAAGTTGTCGAAAACGCTTAATACAAGTGTTGTTTAATTTAGTGTAACAATGTTGGAATAAACCAATGATTCAAATGCAAACCAATCTTGACGTTGCCGATAACTCTGGCGCTCGCCGTGTTCAGTGTATCAAGGTGCTCGGCGGTTCTCACCGCAGAGTTGCCGGTGTCGGTGATACCATTGTCGTGAGTATCAAGGAAGCAATTCCACGCGGCAAAGTGAAAAAAGGTCAGGTGCATCGTGCTGTTATCGTCCGCACAAAGAAAGATATTCAACGGTCTGATGGGACTGCCATTCGGTTTGATGGGAACGCTGCTGTTCTGATCAATAAACAGAATGAGCCGATCGGAACGCGTATCTTTGGCCCTGTGGTACGTGAACTCCGTGCATCTAACCATATGAAAATTATTTCTCTCGCACCGGAGGTACTGTAATGGCACCCACAAAGTTTAAAATTAAAAAGGGCGATGAAGTTATCGTTCTGACCGGGAAGGATAAAGGCAAGAAAGGCACAATCATGGAAATGATTACCGCCAAGTCCCGGGCCGTTGTCCAGGGCGTCAATATGGTGAAGCGCCATACGCGCCAAACGCAAACCGAAGAAGGTGGTATCAAATCCAAGGAAGCGTCAATTCACGTTTCCAATCTGGCCTTGATTGATCCAAAATCCGGCGCGGCGACAAAGATCGGTTATAAAGTTGAAAAAGATGGCACCAAGGTTCGTATATCCAGAGCATCAGGGGAGAAGGTCTAATGTCTAAATATATCCCTCGGTTGCGTGAAATTTATCAAAATGAAGTTCGCGGCAATCTGCAAAAAGAATTCAACTTTGTTAATGTGATGCAAATTCCTTGTTTGGAAAAAATTGTCATTAACATGGGCGTCGGGGAAGCCGTTGGCGATAGCAAGAAGATCAAAAAAGCCGTTGAGGAGATGGCCAAGATCTCCGGTCAGAAACCTGTCACCACGATTTCCAAAAAATCTATTGCGACGTTTAAGCTTCGTGAAGATATGGCGATCGGCTGTAAGGTTACCCTTCGCGGCAACCAAATGTATGAGTTTTTGGATCGTCTGATTCAGATTGCATTGCCGCGCGTTCGTGACTTTCGCGGTGTCAAGTCAACCAGTTTTGATGGTCGGGGGAATTATGCCCTTGGTTTAAAAGAACAGTTGGTGTTCCCGGAAATCTCTTACGATGACGTAGATGATACACGGGGCATGGACATCATCATTTGTACATCTGCCAAAACCGATGACGAAGCAAGATCGCTTCTCACTGGTTTTCAGATGCCGTTCCAGAAATAGAGTAGGCAGGGAAATCTGATATGGCTAAAACAAGTGCTGTAGAAAAAAATATGAAACGCGAACGTTTGGTCGCAAAATATGCGGGTAAGCGGATAGCGTTGAAAAAAGCTGCGGTTGATCCGGAGTTGTCACCAGAGGAGCAATTCATGGCACGCCTTAAGCTTGCCAAGTTGCCGCGGAATAGTGCGGCGAGCCGGTTGCGTAATCGTTGTCAAGTCACTGGTCGCCCCCGGGGTTACCATCGTAAATTTAAAATGTCTCGTATTTCGCTCCGTGATTTAGCCTCCAGTGGCTATCTTCCCGGTGTTACGAAATCGAGCTGGTAAGGAGGACAGACAAATGTCAATGAGTGATCCTCTAGCAGATATGCTGACACGTATACGTAATGGACAACGTGTTAATAAAGAAACTGTTAGTTCGCCTGCGTCGAACATGCGTCAACGTGTACTTGATGTGCTGGCGCGTGAAGGCTTTATCCGTGGCTATAACCGTAATGAAGATCAAAGCGGAAAAGCACAGATCAATATTGAGCTGAAATATCATGAAGGAAGCCCTGTTATACGCGAAATTAAGCGGATATCAAAGCCGGGCCTTCGGGTTTATTCTTCTGTGTCGGAATTGCCGCGCATCAGGAATGGCCTTGGTATTTCTATTGTTTCAACCCCAAAAGGTGTACTCTCCGATTCTGAAGCTCGCGCTCAGAATGTTGGCGGCGAGATCATCTGCACAGTATTCTAAGGATATAAAATATGTCTAGAATTGGTAAAAAAGCTGTTGCGGTGCCTCAGAGTGTGGAAGCAAACATTAATGGCAAGGACCTTGCTGTTAAAGGCCCCAAGGGTACGCTTTCAATGACATTCGTTAGTGATGTCGATGCGAAGCTTGAGGATGGTGCTATTCTGATTACCCCAGTTGGGGTAACGAAACGTGCCCGCTCTATGTGGGGTATGCAACGTACGTTGGCAGCAAATCTGGTTGAAGGGGTTGTATCTGGATTTTCCAAGACGCTTCTTTTGGTCGGAGTTGGTTATCGTGCGTCCGTGCAGGGCAAAAAAATTCAGCTTCAACTGGGTTACAGTCATGATGTGAATTATGCGATCCCGGAAGGTATTAAAATTGAATGCCCGGATCAGACGACGATCATTATTTCAGGTATCGATAAGCAAAAAGTCGGCCAGGTCGCCGCGGAAATTCGTGAATGGCGTAAACCGGAGCCCTATAAAGGCAAGGGTGTTAAATATTCTGATGAATATGTCTTCCGTAAAGAAGGCAAGAAAAAATAATGGGTGCTCGTTATGCTTAATGGTAAAAAGTTATTTAATCGTCGCCGTGGGCGGGTACGGACTCGTATTCGTCAGGTGACAACTGGACGGCCTCGGCTTTCTGTGCATCGGACTAACCAGCATATATATGCGCAGGTTATTGATGATGCAGAGGGCGTGACCGTGGCGGCGGCATCCACATTGGATGTTGATCTACGAAAATCTCTGAAAGTTGGCAGCAACGCTCAGGCAGCAGTAGAAGTCGGAAAATTAATTGCAGACCGCGCCAAGAGTGCCGGTGTTGACACGGTGGTTTTTGACCGGGGTGGATTTCTTTTCCATGGCCGCGTAAAAGCTCTTGCTGATGCCGCGCGCGCCGCTGGTCTGAGTTTCTAGAGGGTATGAAGGGAATATATTATGGCACGGTATGAAAAAGATAACCGTCAGCCGGAAAGCGAATTGATTGAAAAATTGGTTCATATTAATCGCGTCGCCAAAGTGGTCAAAGGGGGCCGCCGTTTTGGGTTTGCCGCACTTGTCGTTGTTGGTGATGGTAAAGGCCAGGTTGGTTTTGGTAAGGGGAAAGCCCGTGAAGTGCCGGAAGCCATTCGTAAGGCAACTGAAGAAGCGAAAAAATCAATGGTTCGTATTCCCTTGCGGGAAGGCAGAACATTGCATCACGATATCGAAGGCCGTCACGGCGCCGGTAAAGTGGTTATTCGTTCAGCGCAGGCGGGTACAGGCATCATTGCCGGTGGCCCTATGCGCGCCGTCTTTGAAGCTTTGGGTGTGCAGGATGTTGTGACCAAATCATTGGGCTCGTCAAATCCTTACAACATGGTTCGCGGAACTTTTGATGCGCTTAAGCAGCAATCTTCTCCCCGGATGATTGCGGCCAAACGGAGCAAGAAAGTTGGCGATATCGTTGGACGCCGCGGCGAACGTGATGTGGCTTCTGCTGAAGTTTCTCAAGAAGTGACGGAGTAATCTCATGGCTGGTAAAAAAATGTTAAAGGTAACGCAGACCGGTAGCCCGATCCGCCGTCCTCAGGATCAACGGGCAACGCTCATCGGTCTTGGTCTTAATAAAATGCGCCGGACCCGGGAGCTGGAAGATACGCCGGCTGTTCGTGGCATGATCCGTAAGGTTCGCCACATGGTAACGGTTGAAGAAGTTTAATTTTTCCCTATATGATTAGATATAGGGAATAGGTTGTAAGGTTAGAACCCATGAAACTTAATGAAATTGCCAATAATCCAGGCGCAACTAAAGACCGCAAACGTATAGGCCGCGGTATTGGTTCAGGTACGGGTAAAACCGGTGGGCGCGGCGTAAAAGGCCAGAAATCCCGCTCAGGGGTGGCTATAAAAGGCTTTGAAGGCGGGCAAATGCCAATCTACCAACGTCTGCCCAAACGTGGCTTTAACAATATTAACCGGAAAACATTTGTTCCGGTTAATCTCGGACGGCTACAGGAAGCTATTGATGCCAAGAAACTGGACATTAAAAAAGCGATTACGGTCGAATTACTTCAGGCGGCTGGTCTTGTGAATGGCGTTAAAGACGGCGTACGTTTATTGGCTAAAGGTGACCTGAAATCCAAAGTGAATATTGAAGTGTCCGGTGCGTCTGTGGCTGCGATCGCAGCTGTTGAAAAGGCTGGCGGAACCGTTACAGTGGCAGCAGCGTCTCAGGAAGCTTCTGAATGATCTTATTATTGGTAGCAGGGATTATACGAGATGGCATCAGCAGCTGAACAACTTGCCGCAAATCTGAATTTCAGCGCCTTTTCCAAGGCAACTGAGCTGAAGAAGCGTATCTGGTTTACCCTGTTTACTCTTATTGCTTATCGTCTCGGGACATATGTGCCTCTGCCGGGTATCAATCCTGTTGAACTGGCGCGTATGTTTGAGGCCAATCAACAAGGCATTCTGGGGATGATTGATCTGTTTAATGGCGGTGCCATTTCACGGATGAGCGTTTTTGCCCTGGGCATTATGCCTTATATCTCAGCCTCTATTATCATGCAGTTGATGACATCAATGTCCCCCACTATGGGCCAGTTGAAAAAAGAGGGTGAGGCGGGCCGCCAGAAAATTAATCAATATACCCGTTATGGTACGGTTGTTCTGACCATTGTGCAGGGATATGCTATTGCGACGAGCTTGCAATCGGGTGGTATAGCCCTTGATGGCGGCGGCATGTTTTTCATTGCAACAACCGTGATTACCCTGCTTGGCGGTACATTGCTGTTGATGTGGATGGGTGAACAGATTACCGCGCGCGGCGTTGGTAATGGTATTTCCCTGATCATTTTCTCAGGTATTGTCGCAGAATTGCCTTCTGCTATCGTTGGGACGTTGGAATTAAGTTCTAAGGGTCAATTGGGCGGGCCACTGGTGATTGTTGCCCTGATTGTTATGGTTGTTGTTGTGATTGCCTTTATCGTCTTTATGGAACGGGCTCAGCGGCAATTGTTGATTCAATATCCCAAACGCCAAACCGCGACCGGTGCCTCAAAAGGTGAGCAGTCCCATATGCCACTTAAGTTGAATACAGCCGGGGTTATTCCGCCGATTTTCGCATCATCATTGTTACTGTTGCCCATGACTGTCGCCGGATTTGCTGCTGATGGCGGACCGGAATGGATGACCACAGTTACCACATTGCTTGGCCCCGGTCAGCCGCTATATATGGCGTTCTATGCTGCCGGTATTATCTTTTTCTGTTTCTTTTACACGGCTATTCAGTTTAATCCTGAAGAAACGGCGGATAATTTGAAGAAATATGGCGGGTTCATTCCCGGTATCCGTCCAGGCAAGAATACGGCAAATTATCTGGATTTTGTTTTGACACGGCTGACGACCGTTGGGGCTCTCTACCTGACACTTGTGTGTTTACTGCCCGAAGTTCTTCGTGCCAAATATGCGATACCCTTTTATTTTGGCGGCACATCGCTTTTGATTGTGGTCAGTGTGACCATGGATACGGTGGCTCAAATTCACAGTCATTTGATGGCTCACCAATATGAAGGTCTTTTGAAGAAGTCCAAAATCAGAGGCAAGGGGAGAAAACGCAGATGATTGTTGTTTTACTTGGCCCGCCTGGCGCTGGCAAGGGTACGCAGGCTCAGCGCATAGAGAAGACCTTCGGTCTGGTGCAGTTGTCGACGGGTGATATGCTGCGGGCAGCAAAAGAAGCCGGCAGCCCGGTTGGCAAAAAAGCCAAAGAATTTATGGACGCAGGAAAATTGGTCACAGATGAGATTGTGATTGGTATTATCGCGGATCGAATCGAGGAAGACGATTGCAGCAGAGGTTTTCTGCTTGATGGTTTCCCACGCACAGTTGCCCAAGCCGAAGCGCTGGATAAGCTGTTACAGGATAAAAACCTGAAAGTCGATGCTGTTATCGAGATGAAGGTAAATGACGAATCTCTTGTTGATCGGATCACAGGTCGCTATACATGTGCGAAATGTAATCAGGGTTACCATGATACTAACCTAAAACCGCGCGTAGCTGAAGTGTGTGACAGCTGTGGTTCTACGAATTTCAATCGCCGGTCTGATGACAACCGTGAAACGGTTATCGAAAGACTGGCAACATATCACGCACAAACGGCACCTTTGCTACCTTTTTATAAGCAAAAAGCCGTTTTGAGAACTATTAACGGAATGGCTGACATTGATGATGTCACTGTTCAAATAAATGACGTATTAAACCGGCTGTAAGGCTTATGGCGAAAAACTTTTAAAAAGTTTATTCTCTATGGTTGACTGAGGGGTTTTAATACATATAATCGCGCAACTTCACGGTATTGCCGTGCGAGGTTGTTGTTTAGTGAATTTTTAGATCGGGAGAAACGATCGTGGCGCGTATTTCTGGCGTGAATATACCCACCGGGAAGAGGGTGGTAATTGCATTGACCTATATCCATGGGATTGGTCCTGCAATATCGAAACAAATTTGTGATGCGGTTGGTATCAAATTTGAAACACGGGTTAACCAGCTTAGCGATTCGGAAATAATCAGAATCCGCGAAACAATCGATAGTGATTGTATGGTGGAAGGTGATCTTCGCCGGGACACGGCAATGAATATTAAGCGTCTGATGGACTTGGGATCTTATCGTGGCTTACGCCATCGTAAGAAACTTCCGGTACGTGGTCAGCGCACAAGCACCAATGCCCGTACCCGTAAGGGTAAGGCCGTTGCTATCGCCGGTAAGAAGAAATAAGGTATTAAGAATGGCTGAAGAGAAAAAAGTGAAGCGCAAAGAGCGCAAGAATATCACAAATGGTGTTTGCCATGTGAATTCTACATTTAACAATACCATTATTACGATAACTGATGCCCAGGGAAATGCGATTTCCTGGTCAACAGCCGGTGTGATGGGTTTTAAAGGATCCCGTAAATCTACGCCATATGCGGCGCAGATGGCGGCAGAGGATGCGGGTAAAAAAGCGCAGGAACATGGGATGAAAACGCTGGAAGTTGAAGTCAAGGGACCAGGTTCAGGCCGTGAGTCCGCGCTTCGGGCTTTACAGGCAATTGGTTTTACGATTACGACCATACGCGATGTGACACCTATTCCGCATAATGGGTGCCGGCCGCCAAAACGGCGTAGAGTATAGTATAGTGAATTGCCCCTGTTGTTATCGTGGGATAAGAACAGGGTTTTATGGTGTTTGTCAGGCAGAAATAATCTGTCAGGTAAATTGAAACCAGTAACATACGAGGATTTGAACCGTGATCCAGAAGAATTGGCAGGAACTGATCAAGCCGTCTACGCTTGAAGTTAAACAAGTTGGTGAAGAACGCAGAAAAGTAACTATCGTTGCAGAGCCGCTGGAGCGTGGTTATGGTATGACCTTGGGCAATTCATTGCGCCGGGTATTATTGTCATCTCTTCAGGGAGCTGCCGTAACATCTATTCATATAGACAATGTTTTGCATGAATTTTCTTCTATTCCGGGCGTTCGTGAAGATGTCACAGATGTTATCCTGAATATCAAGAAGATTGCTGTTGAAATGGAAGGCGCAGACATGAAGCGTCTGTCTCTTCAGGCAACCGGCCCTGGTGAGGTTACGGCAGGTCAAATTAGCGAAGTCGCTGATGTGAGCATCCATAACCCTGACCTTGTTATCTGTACATTGGATGATGGGGCAGAACTTCGCATGGAGTTGACTGTGGAAACCGGCAAGGGCTATGTGGCCGCTGTGAATAATCGCCCGGACGACGCGCCTATCGGTCTTATACCGGTTGACAGCCTGTTCAGCCCGGTCAGCAAGGTGAGTTATCGGGTTGAAAATACCCGTGAAGGTCAAATCCTGGATTATGACAAACTGATCATGACGATTGAAACCAACGGAACGCTGACGCCTGAAGATGCCCTGGCTTATTCATCGCGTATTTTGCAGGACCAACTTCAAACATTCATTAATTTCGATGAACCCGAAGATGTCGCGGCAGAAAAAGAGTCAGACGAGCCTGACTTTAATCGTAACCTTTTGCGGCGTGTTGATGAATTGGAATTGTCTGTGCGTTCGGCAAATTGCCTGAAAAATGACAATATTGTTTATATCGGTGATCTTGTGGGTAAGACAGAGGCAGAAATGCTTCGCACACCGAATTTTGGCCGTAAGTCATTGAATGAGATTAAAGAAGTTCTTTCGACCATGGGCTTACGTCTTGGGATGGATAACCCGGGATGGCCGCCAGAAAATATTGACGAGTTGGTCAAGAAAATGGAACAGGAATTTTAATTTTGGATTTTTAATTGGGTAGGGTCCTTTAAGTGGATACCCCCTCAAGGAGTAAGAGATATGCGCCATCGTAGAGCTGGGCGTAAGCTGAATAAAACAAGTTCGCATCGTAAAGCGATGTTTGCCAATATGGCTCATGCTCTTTTGAAGCATGAACAGATTGTGACAACTTTGCCGAAAGCCAAAGAATTACGCCCTATTGTTGAGCGTCTTATTACTTTGGGCAAGCGCGGATCTTTACATGCCCGTCGTCAGGCGGCATCCAAGTTGCCTATCATTGCAAAAGAAACATTACGTGATGGTAAGGAAACAGATGTATTGATCAAATTATTTGATGTTTTAGCGGCACGCTATAAAGAACGTCAAGGGGGCTATATCCGTATCTTAAAGGCCGGTTATCGGCATGGTGATGCGGCGCCGGTTGCTGTCATTGAGTTGGTTGACCGTGATGAAGATGCCAAGGGCCAAACCAGCGGCCCGGAAATCGAGTCTGTGGAAGAAGAAACCGAAGCGGCTTAATCCCGTAATATAAGAAGTAATTTTAAAAAGCAGCTCAGCCGGGCTGCTTTTTTTATGGTATAATGCTTGCGATTGACGCAACAGTTTATATAATTGCACGAATTCAAATCAAATATAAAAAATCAAGGATTAATTTAATGGTTCTCAAACCAGGCGTCGTGAGCGGCGAAGACTATAAAACCCTCGTCAATGCATGTAAGGACGGTGGTTATGCGCTTGCGGCGGTGAATTGTGTCGGAACCAACAGTGTCAATGCGGTTATGGAAGCTGCAGCAAAAAACAAGAGTGATATTATCATTCAATTCTCCAATGGCGGCGCGCAATTTTATGCTGGCCAGGGCATGGAAGACAGCTTTCAGGCAAAAGTCCTTGGCGCGGTTTCTGCGGCCCAGCATGTTCACCTGCTGGCAGAACATTATGGCATATGTGTCGTTTTGCATACCGATCATGCCAACCGGAAATTAGTCCCTTGGATCGATGCGCTGATTGATCATTCTGAAGCATATTACAAGATCCATGGCCGCCCGCTTTATACCTCACATATGATCGACCTGTCGGAAGAGGATATTGATGATAATTTAAGTGAATGCGCGCGGGTTCTGACCCGTATGGCAAAATTGGATATGAGCCTTGAAATTGAGCTTGGGATTACAGGCGGTGAAGAAGATGGTGTAGGGCACGATCTTGATGAGAATGCGGATAACTCTCATCTTTATACCCAGCCTGAGGATGTTTTGAAGGCTTATGAGCTTTTAATGCCGATCGGTCATTTCTCTGTCGCGGCATCCTTTGGTAATGTTCATGGGGTTTATAAGCCGGGCAATGTGGAGCTAAGGCCCGAAATTTTGCGGAATAGTCAATCATTGGTCAAAGAAAGCCATAATACGGCTAATAATCCATTGAATTTGGTTTTTCATGGTGGTTCCGGCTCTGAAAAGGCCAAGATTGCCGAGGCGTTGACTTATGGCGTATTTAAAATGAATATTGACACGGATACACAATTTGCCTTCTCACAGGCTATTGGTCAATATGTTGATGATAATGCCAGAGCCTTCAAGTATCAAATCGACCCGGAAAGTGGTGCGCCCTATAAGAAACAATATGACCCGCGTAAATGTCTTCGTGCTGCGGAAGAAGGCTTCGTCACCCGCCTTGATGAGGCTATTTCTGATCTGGGTTCTGCGGGTAAGTCTCTTGCCCGGTAAATGGCCCGGTAAATGGCCCGACAAATACCCGATATCATAGGGATGGCTAAAGAATAGATATTTTTCTATTTTCCGGGTTTCTATTCTCTGGGGGGCTATTCTGCGGGTTTTATTTTCTCGGCTTTAGGTCAGGGGGCATATGCATCACTTATATGCCCCTTGGTTATTTCTTATATATTTTGTTTTAGGCCCAAGCGATCCAGCGTTTGATCGGCAAAACCGTCACCGGCTCTTTGATAAAAATTATAAACCACGTCAAGGCCGGCCTGATGCAGCTGTTCCCGTTCGTCCTCATATCTGATTATGCCGGCCGTTTTTCCGGTATATCCGGCCAGATTTAACTGATTAACCACCTCTATAATATCGAGGTGGTTTGGTATGGCGAACATGATCAGGGAAATAGGTTTAAGGTTGATATGCCCCCAGAAGTCAGGGTCTTCCGCATCGGCGATAATAACGTTACGGCCTTTTGATTGATGTTCGGCGACTCTTTCCTGGTCTGTTTCAATGCCCACAATGGGCAGTGCTAATTTCTCCTGCATGGTATCATAAACGCCGACCCCCACGCGCCCCATCCCAATGACAAGAATTTCAGCATCTCCAGGCTTGGAAAATTGATCTTCGGGCAGTCGATCAGGATGTTCAAATCTTTTCAAATATTCCCCCCATAGTGCATATAAGATATGCGCCTTGGCATTTAAAATGCTTGAAAACACAAACGACAGGGATACCGCCAATGCCATAATGACCAGCCATTCCTTTTCTATTAAGCCATGAAGGACACTCGCAGAACAGACAATAAGGCCAAATTCGCTGTAATTACTAAGACTTAAGGCGGTTAAGAAGGCACTGCGGCTGCGTAATTTCAATCGGGTCAGCCAAATGAAAAACAGACCAGCTTTAAACGGCAACGCCGCGGTCATGATAAGGGCAACGCTCAACATATCGACGGTGGGCATGGCTGTAAAACCGATTGAGAGGAAAAAGCCGATGAGGAAAATATCCTTAAAATTCATCAATGATCTCGCCAGTTCTGTTGCCTTTCTGTCACCGCTTAAAATCATGGCAATGACCAAGGCACCAAGATGGGCTTTTAATCCCAGAAGTTCGAATATTTCGCCGCCTGAGAAAGCCAAAAAGAATCCGGCCAGAGGCAGAAGCTCGCCGTGCCCGCAATATTGTAGCAGTTTGATCAAGAGCGGTCTGAGCAAGGGCAAGGCAAGAAAAGTTAAGGCCCACCATGATGGTGATTTATCGGTGGCCAGCGTAACAAAAATGACGGCGGCGATATCCTGAATGATGAGAATTCCAATGGCGACCTGACCATGACGAGAGCGTAATTCACCCTTTTCTTCCAGAATCTTTACGACGCAAACCGTGCTGCTGAAACTGACCGCAAAACCGATCATTGCCGCCGCTGTCCAGTCAAGGCCTGTGAAATAGGTAAAGCCCAGAACACTGAAAACGAGACAATTTATAGCGGTCAATAAGATGATGACCCCCATATGCCCTGTCGCACCGGCCCATATCTCGGTTTTTAACAAACTTTTGACATTAAGTTTCAGGCCAATGGTAAAGAGCAGCAGAGAAATGCCGATGTCAGATAACGTTGCCAGCGATGCATCAGGTGTTACGCCTGCCGCATGCAGACCAAACCCTGCCATCAGATATCCCACCAGTGGGGGAAGGCCAATTCTTGTAGCGATAAAGCCACAAATAAATGCGACACCTACCCAAATAAAATCCATTATTACCACCCTTTGGACTTTTACGTGACCTTAAAGTGGAAAGGCCAACCTTGCGGGTGATATTAAGCAGTATACCTCCGTCAATGCAAGCCTTTACCTTAAGCAGTTATTTATATTTTTTTATCATATTCAAGATGGCGGATGACAGAATATTTTCAATATGAATATCATTGGACTTATGAAGAATACTATTGCTGGTCACTATTCTTTGTACGCCTGTGGCCATTAGGCGTTCAAAAGCACCATCAGCAAATATCCCGTGAACGCCGATACAGACAGGGGGCTTCATTTTGAGTGCTTTTAAATGTGTTACTGTTTCGATCATGGTATGAGCAGTTGAGATAATATCATCAATCAAAACCGGCGTATAATCATGGTAATCCTCCACATCCGGCAGAGATACCTCCACATCCCTGTCGCCATGTCTGGTTTTATTCAGGATCATAAAAGCTGCGCCGGCTTTCTGTGCGGCATTGGCGACCCATTGGCGGCTCTCAGCATCGGGGCCAATTAATAATGGCTTGGTGACGTTGGTTTTGATCCAGTCAGCAATATGATGACTGGCCTGAATGGTTTTGGCCGGAATGCGGTAAATTTCGCCAAGCTTTTCATGGCGGTGAAGATGAGGGTCAACAGTGACCAGCCAGTCAACAGTTTTTGACAATATGGCGGCAAAGATATCGGCTGTGACGGCTTCACCGTCCTGAAATCTTTTGTCTTGACGCATATAGCCAAGATAAGGCGCAACAAGGCCAATGGATTTTGCGCCCATTTCCCTTGCAACCTGTGCAAAAAATATCAGGGGCAATATTTTATGATCCGGATTATCAAGGCTGCAAACGATAATGACATTCTGGCCATCGACAGGACTGTCCAGCCTGACATATGTTTCCCCATCCGGGAAATGCCGTATTTCCAGTTTGCCGCGTGCCATATTCAGATCGGATGCGACATAGTCCGTGATGGCTTCGGATCCTGGAAAGGCGAAAATGATTGCCATGGCTATTCTTCCTCAATCTGAATGATGTGGTTCCCTTCGGCAAGGAAATTTAAACTATAGGTCAATTCACCTGGGGAATTTGCATGAATGCTAAAAAGCGGCGTCCCCTTGTCAATTTTCTGGGCCAGGTGAATATGCAGGTCCACGCCGGCGGCTTTTGTATATGGCGCGCCGGCAAATTTGGCGATCATGGCCATTTTACGGTTATCTATAGCGGCGACAATGCCGCTGCGCTGCGCAGGGACGATATGTTTATATCGCGCTTCCGGAATTTCCCGCATCCCGCCCTGGGCTTCGCAAATAGCTTGAAACTTTTGCCATGCGTGGCCACTTTCAAGAATTTCCCTTGCGCGCAGCATGCCATGCCCTTCAATCACATCGGGGCAGAATTCAAGAATATGTCCCGCCAGCAATATGGCGCGTTCCTTGAGATCTTGCGGCGCGGCGGTGTCGCCTTTTAAAACCGCGACGACATCACGGGCCTCAAGGGCAGGGCCAATGCCGCGTCCAACCGGCACTGTGCCATCACTGATGTAAGTTCTGACGGAAATACCCAGTTTCTGGCCGACCGTAACCAGCTTGTTTTCTAATGTCTGAGCGGTGGCCAAGTCACGGATTTTTGCTGTTGGACCAACCGGAATATCAATCAATACATGACGGGAACCCGCTGAGATTTTTTTGGAGATTATTGAGGCAACAAGCTGCCCTTCGCTATCAAGATCAAGGGCCTTTTCCACCTGGATCAACAGATCATCTGCCGGACTGAGATCTACTGACCCCCCCCACACGATGCAGCCATTTTCCTGCTCAACGACGCGGCGCATTGACTTTATATCCAGGTCCACAGGCGCAAGTACTTCCATGGTATCTGCTGTTCCCGCCGGGGAGGTTATCGCCCGTGAAGAGGTCTTTGGAATGAGCAGACCAAATGCTGCGACAATGGAGACAACGATGGGTGTTGTTCTGTTGCCGGGCAGTCCGCCGACACAATGTTTGTCCACAACCATATCTGCTGGCCAATTAATCCTGTTACCCACATTGACCATAGCATGGGTCAGGCTGACGGTTTCTTCCATATCCATATGCCCGCCGGCACAGGCACTCAGGAATGATGCGATATGTATATCAGCGTAAAGCCCGGCGGAAATATCCTCGATGATTACTTTGAGCTTGTCTGCCGAAAGGCGATTGCCGTAAATTTTCGACCTGACATGGCTCATGGACAATATTGGCCGTGCGTGTGAAACACCGACCAGGTCTTTCTCGTTGGCCCCAAGAAGTTTCCAGGCATACTCGGATAAGCCGGCATGGCCCTTTTCCAATATCTTTGAACTGATGGTATTTAAGGTTGCAATGATATAGTGATCTCCATGGGTAATCCGCACACGGGCATGGGCGTTTAAACCTTCTGATCGGCAAACAGGGCAGTCTTCCCGCATATAGACAATGGCTTCTTTATAGCTGTCGATACCAAGTCTGGTCAGATATAGTTTTTCACGCTGCTGCGCCATCACAGCGCCTCCTGATCTTTATATTTGGGGATGGAAACGGTCCAACCGAATTTTTCCGTAATTTTTTCTTTCAGGAAAGCCGATGCCTTGACTTCGCCGTGAGTGATAAATATCTTTTTTGGCGCCGTCTTAAGATATCCAAGCCAATCTAAAATCTCCTGATAATCCGCATGGGCAGATGTATTGGTCATAGATTCAATGCGCGCCCGCACGGGCCACATTTGGCCATGAATTTTGATTTCCTTCTCCCCTCTGATTAAACGGTCTCCTCGTGTGCCGGCAGCCTGAAAACCCGTAAAGAGGATCGTGTTTCTATTGTTTCCCAAATAAGTTTTCAGATGATGCAAAATCCGTCCCCCCGTCGCCATGCCGCTGGCAGATATGATGACAGAAGGCATCGTCTGCCTGTCGAGTTCCTTGGAGTCTTCAACTGTTTTGATATAGGTGGCCACTTTGCAGATCTCTGACCATTCTTTTGCCGAATGGCGGTGGTCCTTTTGGTGCAGATTTAATAAATTGGTGGCATTTATGGCCATGGGGCTATCCAGGAAAACGGGAATATTAGGCAGAAGGCCCCGGCTTTTTAATTGGTGGATATAGTAGAGCAGGTTTTGGGTACGGCCAACGGCAAAGGCGGGAATGATGACCGTACCCCCTTTGGCAGCGGTACTTGTGATAATCTTACCAATCATTTCCATGGGATCTGTCTGTTCATGCAGCCGGCTGCCATAAGTCGATTCAACGACCAGATAATCCGCCTGCGTGACATGTTCCGGGGCTGGCATGACGGGGTCATGAGGACGACCTAAATCGCCCGAAAAAACAATGGATTTATGGCCGTTATCAACCTGGATGAATGAGGCCCCTAAAATATGTCCGGCAGACCTAAGTTTGATGGTCAAAGTTTCGCTAATTTTGACCTTGGTATTAAACGCGACCGGTTCAAAAAACTTTAAGGCCGCTCGGGCATCTTTTTCAGTATAGAGCGGTCTTGCCGGTGTATGCTTGCTATAGCCATATTTATTGGCGCGCCGGGCATCCTCTTCCTGCAGGTAACCACTGTCGGGAAGTAAGATCTTGCACAGGTCAAATGTGGCAGAGGAACAATATATTTTACCCCGGAAGCCCTGTTTGACGAGCAGAGGAATATGGCCGCTATGATCAATATGAGCGTGGGTTAAGACAACCGCATCAATGGCCGCCGGGTCAAAGGGAAGTTTTGCCCAATTCCGTAGCCTCAAATTCTTATGGCCTTGAAATAACCCGCAATCTATCAGAACTTTCTGTTTACCTTCTTCCAAAAGATACTTTGAGCCGGTTACGGTTTCGGTAGCACCCAGAAAGCTTATCTTCATTTTTATTCCTTGCCAGAAGCTATATCTTACCCATTTTAGTTAAATATGAGGTTCAGGAAAATCATATAGGTCACGGCTTCAGAGCACAAAGAAAAAATACTAACTTGTCAAGCGGGTTAAAAGAAACATACAATAATTCACCATAAATGATATCGAAGGATTTTGACTTTGTCTGTTGATTATAAGAAGTTTCATAAGGGGCAAACCCATCGCGAGCTTATGTATAAATTTCTGCTTCTTCTTGGTCTGTTGATTTTATACTTTTGTTACTTGAGCTATGAATATGGGTTATTGACCGGGGGGCTTGTGGCGGCGCTGACATGGAGTTTTTTCGTCTTATGTACGCCGATAGCCGATGCCGGGTTTTTATTGGACTTTCCTATTCGCCTTATCTTCGGGATCCGCATGCTCTATAGTGAAATACTCGTCTGGATTACGGCGATTAGCTTGAATGCCTTTGTGTTAACTTACAGCGCGCAGTCGTATGACAAAACGATTATCACCTCTCTTCTTCTGAAAATAATTGTGACGCCATACCCCTATTGGGGCGTTGTTATACTCAGCGGAATTGGCACTTTTCTGTCCATTTATTTTGGTGATGAGATGCTTGATGTCTTTCGGCATCGGGACCGTGTCAAATATCACCAACATGGGTTTATTTTTAAAGTTGTCGGCTTGATCAGCTTATTTACCCTGATATGTCTGGCGTATTTCTTTCTGCTGGAATCTTTGCAAATTGAACATGACGTCTTTTCAAATTTCGTTAATGGCAATGACGTTGGGGGAGGTCTTCAGTAAAGCGTGTATTTCTGAAATCATATTTTCGATGAGAGCGGCTTTTCAAATTGCGTCTTGCTCAAGTAAGAATAGGCACCGTAGCCGCCATGTATGATTTTCTATAAGCGGCCTTCATCAATATAGACAATAGCCTTGCCATAGGCCGTAGCATCATCCACATCGAGCCATAGGCGCCCGTCAATATCAAAGGTTCTGGCCTTGTCCCAGCTGCCGAGCACATTCATGGCACCGCTGATGCTTTCGTCACCTTCGCGGGTGCTTTGTTCCAAAGCCTCAAATATGGCATCGGTACAATAAAAAATTCCCGTGTCAAAGGCGTTATAATCTTTAATCACCTTGCCAATATTTTCAATGCGTGAACGGGTGCAATTGACCCGCGTGACATCTTCAAGATCAATCACTGGATTTTCAATGTTATAATCAACGCATAGCGTCACAGTGCCGGCTTCATGATTATGTGCCAGAAGTGATTTTATAATTTCGGGATCAAACAAATGGTCACACATGGTCAGGATGAAGGGACCATTGATGATATCTTTGGCTTTCAATACGGAAACACCGTTGGGGCGTTCCCAATGTTCGTTGATTACATGGGTGATGGAAATATTGTCCCGTTCCGCCAGTATATCCAGGAAATCCCGGACCTTGGTCCCGCGGTAACCACTGGTGACAAAAAATTCATCAATGCCACCGGTCTGAAGATTCTTAATCACCCGTTCAATAATCGGCACGCCATTTAACTCAATCAGGGGCTTAATTTCCCCTTTTTCGCGCATTCTGGTGCCTTGACCGGCAGCGGCAATCAAACATTTCATCGGTAATATCCTTATCTGTTGCTTATTCGGCAGCGTTAAGGGCATTTGTGCGGCTGGCGATGAATTCTTCCGTCATGTCATAAGCCTGATCATCTGTATATTGCACTGGTGGATGCTTACAGAAATAGGCTGATGCGCCATGTAGAATACCGCCTTCACCGTTCAGTAGAGCCAATTTACAGCAGCGGATCATATCAATGGCCACGCCGGCGGAATTGGGGGAATCCTCCACGCTGAGGCGCAATTCAATATTCATGGGCACGCCGCCGAAAAGATCACCTTCCATGCGCAGAAAGCAAAGTTTATTGTCATTCTGCCAGGGGATATAATCTGAAGGGCCAATGTGGATATTCTCTTCCGATAAACGTTCGCCGGCGACAGATTGGACGGCTTCTGTTTTAGAAATTTTCTTGGATTCAAGGCGATCCTGATTTTTCATATTCAGGAAATCGGTGTTGCCGCCCGTATTCAATTGGTAGGTTCGCTCCAGTACCACACCGCGTTTGGCGAAGAGGTCAGTTAAGGTACGATGCGTGATTGTCGCGCCAAGCTGGGCTTTGATGTCATCACCAACGATGGGAAGGTTGCGGGCTTTGAATTTTTCTGCCCATTCCGGGTTGGAGGCAATGAATACCGGCATGTTGTTAATGAAAGCAACGCCGGCTTCGAGTGCGCATTCCGCGTAAAATTTGGCGGCTTCTTCTGATCCCACAGGCATATAGTTGGTCAGGATTTCCGCGCCGCTTTTTTTCAATTCGCGAACGATGTCTTCTTTTGTTGCCGATGGTATATCCGCGACAAGAAAGGTACGGTCATCGTCATAATTGGCCATATGCTCAGACACGCCGTCAAGTATATTTCCCATTTTAACAATGGTGCCGCTTTTTGGCAGATCACCATGAAAAACAGTCGTGCAATTGGGTTTTTCAAAGATGGCTTCGTTAACATCTTTGCCCACTTTACGTTTATCAACATCAAAGGCTGCAACAACTTCGATATCACTCGGGCGGTAGCCACCAACTTCCCAATGCATCAGACCCGGAACCCGATTTTTATTACCAACACGTTCGGGTGTATAAAAATAAAGGCCTTGAATGAGTGAGCTGGCACAGTTTCCGATACCGGCAATTGCTATTTTTATTTTTGACATTATTTATAACCTTAATATTTTCTATATTTTATATTTCTGAAACGATTAAATTAAACAGCCGAAAAGCTTGGAAATCTGCGCTTTCCGCCTAATAATCATAAATTTACGACACACATATATCATAAATCAGGGGCGGTACAAGCATTTAACAGTTACATGAAACATGGTTGCCTGCTTTCGTTCTGGGAAATATTCTCTGATCATTTCTGTTCTTTTATCAATGGCGGCAGGCTTTTTGACGTGATTTTTACCTTGGATTAGGGCGGCTATTACGTTATAGCTTTTGCCCATAACCGATAAAAACGGCCTATAACCGATAAATACGGAGAATTCCGGCATGGCAGACCTGCTTAATAATCAAGTAAGACACATCGTGAAATGCGTATTGTCAGTGATGTTGTCGATGGCAATCGCCCTATTCATTACCGCCTGTTCGGATAAAGAACAGCAAGAAGAAAAAACACAAGTTAAGGAACAAGACGTGTCATCAGAAAATGAAATCCATACCACCGAAACTGGCCTTAAGTATGAAATCCTTGTGAAAGGAGAGGGCGCAAGTCCAGCCGCCGAAGATCATGTAACCGTCCATTATGAGGGTAGCCTGATGGATGGCACGGTTTTCGATAGCTCCTATAAGAGGGGTGAGACAATTACTTTTCCGCTAGATCGTGTGATTAAAGGCTGGATAGAAGGTGTTCAGTTAATGAATGTCGGCAGTAAATATAAATTCATTATTCCCGCCGATTTAGCTTACGGTGAAGAGGGCGCGGGCGGCGTTATCCCGCCAAATTCTGATCTGATTTTTACGGTTGAACTGTTTGATATTTTGAACAGTGAGCAAGTTGCCGAACAAGAAGCTGCCAAGCAGGCCGAGATGGAAAAAGCCATAGAGGGTATGAAGGCCGAGGGGGAAAAATTTCTTGCGAATAATAAAGATAAAACCGGCATGAAAGTTACCGATAGCGGACTGCAATATAAAGTTCTGCTTGAAGGAACCGGCAAAAGCCCGGGCGCCACTGACCGTGTGACGGTTCATTATGAGGGAACGCTGATTGACGGTACTAAATTTGACAGTTCCTATGATCGGGGCGAGCCTATTGATTTCGGCCTGAATCAGGTTATTCGCGGCTGGACAGAGGGGCTTCAGTTAATGAAAGAAGGCGCAAAATATAAATTATTCATCCCGTCTGATCTGGCCTACGGGGCGCAAGGATCGCCGGGGGCCATCCCGCCCCATTCTGCATTGATTTTCACCGTTGAACTTATTCGGGTTAACTAAATAATATGCGCGCTCTTTTGGTTGCGGCAGCCATATGCGGTTTTTCTGCTGTGTTGTTTGGTGCCCTGGGTGCGCATTTTTTATCTGGCCATATGACGGAAAAGGGCCCTGAGCTGTTTAAGACAGCAAATTTATTCCATCTATTTCATAGTCTGGCTTTATTTGGCTGCGCCTTGCTCTATCCGTGGGCTGAAAAATCACAGAAGGCGTTGCTTTGTTTAAAGCTGTCGGCGGCAGCTTTAATCGCAGGAATTTTATCGTTCAGCGGTACGTTATATTATGTTGCCATTTCACCAGCGGGATCTTTTCATTATTTGATCCCGCTTGGTGGATTATTTTTTATGACAGGGTGGCTGATGCTGGCTGTTGGTGCTTTTATGCTAAAACCCAGATAAATTATCGCCTTTACGCCTATAGTTGTGTCAACATGTGGTCGGCACTGGATATATGAAATTCACCTGGCGTTTCCACATTTAAAACTGTCATCACACCATTATCGACAATCATGGAGAAACGCTTGCCCCGCATACCCATGCCATAAGCTGTTGCATCCATTTCAAGACCGAGGGCCTTCGAAAAGTCGCCATTCCCATCGGCGAGCATGCTCACTTTGCCATCGGTGTTCTGGGATTTGCCCCAAGCGTTCATAACAAAGGCATCATTCACCGAGATGCAGGCAATTTCATCAACGCCTTTTGCTTTGATAGCCTCCGCCTGTGCCAAAAACCCTGGTAGATGTTTGGCAGAACAGGTTGGTGTAAAAGCACCTGGTACAGAAAATAAGGCAACCTTGCGGCCCCCGAAAATTTCTTCTGTTGAACGGGAAACTGATCCGTTTTCGGTCATTTCAACAAGGGTGGCTTCGGGCAGTTTTTCACCAACGGTTATGGTCATGATTTATCCTCAAAAGATTTAATGTTAAAAACAAAAGTTGGCGCATGATATAGCATTGTTATTTATATTTCCAGTCATAATTTGATTGGCGATATAGGCAAGATTCATAATTAATTACTTGAATTACAGGCGAAATCAGGAATAGTATAAACGTTAGTTTTATGTGAAGTTTGATCAAAAAATAATTAATGATAATCATAGGGAATGAAACATGCAAAAACTTACAACACTTTCGTCAATCATCGCATTATCAACGGCAATATCGACGACAAGTTATCATGTCGGTGCAGAAGAGACAGTCATCATTGAAGACATTCTGGTTACGGCTCAGAAAAGGACCGAGCGGCTGAAAGACGTGCCGATTTCCATGTCCGCCCTTGGCGCGGAACAGCTTGATCAGACGGGGGTACGCGATTTAAAATCAATTGCGGATTATATTCCGAATCTGCAAATCAGCCAATCAAATGATTTTCGTTCTGTCGTGACTATTCGCGGTGTGGGCTCGCAAAGCCGAAATATTGGCTTTGATGCCCGTGTCGGGGTTTATGTGGACGGCGTATATATGGGGCAGTCTCCCTCATTGAATCAGGAATTGCTTGACCTGGAGCGTGTTGAAGTTTTGCGTGGGCCGCAAGGCACCTTATTCGGTAAAAATACCGTGGCCGGTGCCATTAGTCTGGTGACCAAAAAACCACATGAGGAACTTTCAGGTCAGGTTGGTGCCGATTTTGGCAATCTTGATTACCGGGAATTTAAAGGAACTGTGAATATCCCGATTTCCGATAAAATCTTTTCAAAATTTGCCATCGCCAAAGCGGATCGGGATGGTTATGTGGAAAATATAGTTACGGGTAACAACCTGATGCAAGTTGATACGTTGGCTTATCGGGCGCAGCTGCGGATTCAAGCCAGTGATCAACTGGAATTCAATGCCTCTTTTGATGGGTTGAATAGTGAGTCCCTGATTTTGGTCGGGGAGCCTGTAACGGATACATTCGCCTTGATCCCGGTGCCGATCGCGTCTGAAGAACGTGTGGTCGCCTTCGATATGGATCCAGATGATAAGCGAGATGTTTACGGCGGCCATTTTGATATCAATTATGAAATGGATAACGGCTATACTCTTAAGTCGATCACCGGATATCGCAGTACCGATGCCGCCTATAGCAACCAAACGGACTATGCGCCGCTTGATATTGTGACCATCAGATTTGCGGATAATTATAAGCAATTTTCTCAGGAAATACAGCTTATTTCACCCGACGATCAGAAATTCGTCTATATGGGCGGGCTCTATTATTACGATCAGAATGCCGAAAGCCAGCGGGATGCGAATCTTGGGGCGGATTTTCTGTCAGGCTACTTTGGTGTCTTTGGCGTACCGGACTTTTTATATGAAACCGTCAGGCAGACTTTGGGTTTTGGTGTGCCAGGTGAGTCGAAAACAACCAATTTTGGTCAAGTTGACACCAAGAGCTATGCGGCCTATTTCAATGGCAGCTATCAGGTTACGGATAAGCTTAAAGTCGGTTTCGGGATGCGCTATTCCATAGAAAATAAAGATGTTAACTGGACCTTGGATGGCCGGGCTTCTGGCAGGCCCTTGGCGATTCCTGATCCATTCGTCAATCTTCTTGGTACGGATGGGGAACCGATTGGATCTATATTAAATCTTGATTCCGTCACGGATGTTGGGCTTTATGATGCGCCAACTGCGACGACTCTTGCCCCCTTCATTGATCTGAATGATCTTGCCTTTAATATTGGCTCCACAGGGCCTGATCCCCTGAATCCCTCCCCGCTGATCAATGATCGGCAGGATAAATTTTTTGCACCAGCGCTAAGCCTGATGTATGCGATGACAGATGATATGAATATTTATGCCAAATATTCATCCGGCTATAAAAGCGGGGGCTTTAACCTCGATTTTATCAATGCGGATGAATTGGCTGCTAATGAGGGTCTTGAATTTGACAAGGAAACCGTTGACAGTTTTGAACTTGGCTTCAAAGGCAGCTTTCTGGACAATCACCTTAAGTTAAATGTGGCGGGTTTTATCGCCAACTATGATGATTATCAGGTCAATCGTTTTGTTGATCTTGGCGGCGGGCGTACATCCATTCGCATTGATAATGCGGCGAAAGTCAAGACCAAGGGGATTGAGGCCGAGGCCACATGGCATGCGACAGAGAATTTAACCTTCACGGGTTCCATCGGTGTTCTGGACGCTATATTTGATGAATTTCTTGAAGGCGGCGCTGGTGGCTCGGATGTATCCGGTAATCGTTTGCCCAATGCCACGACATTCAATGCCGCGCTCAGTGGTCAATATTATCGTGAGCTTGAATCTATTAACGCGACATTTCTGTTCCGCGCCGATATGACCCACAGAAGTGGTTATTTTACGACCGAGAATAATGAGAGAACAGCGCCTCTAGCGGTTGGTGGCACGGTGCCTTTTGATTATATCGATTCTATGACCATGGTTAATGCCCGTGTCGGATTGTTGTCCAATGATGACAGTTGGGAAATTTATCTTTGGAGCAAAAACCTGACAAATCAGAGAAAGTATGTTGATGATCTGAGGGATTTCTTTGGGACCATTGCCAGGTTCCCGAACTTGCCGCGCACGTATGGTATTGAGGCGGTATTTAACTTTTAAATTCTCAGGGATAGGCTTTAGAGCCGGGAAATAGACATCAGAGCGCGAAAGTAACTATTAGAGCCTGAAGGTAACTATTAGAGAAGGGAGGCTAATGTGCCTCCTTTTTTTGACTTTAATGCTTCTGAGCTTAATAGCCCTATGGCTGAACGGTGACGCTGGTTTCGCTTGCGGTGCCATTTTTATATAAAAGCGTTAAGGTAAGCCGTTGTCCTTTTATGGCCTGATCACCGTTATAGGGGGCAATGAAACGGTTATGATTTGTGATATTGCGTAATTTCGGACGTCCGAATAAGAAACCATCCGGCCCTTCAATAATAATAGTGTCAACGAGATGAATAGTGTCCGGCAGGTCGATCAAAATCCTGTTTTTCTGATCCATATCCATCTGAATTTTTATACCGTCACCAGATATCCGGGGGGGCACAAGGGCCATATGCCGATCAAGCTGAGCTTTCTGAAAAAGAGAAACCTCGATATCGTCCAATATAGGAAGGTCAAGGCTATAGCGGCCTTCCTTGGGGATACAAATTTCCGCGCAAATCATATATTCCAGATCCAGCAGGATAGAGGTCGGTTTTTGTCCATCTGAAATTTCCATATTTATGGGTAAAACCACTTCATGAAAATACACATATGTATCCATACCAAAGATATTTAACAGTTTTGGCGCGGGCCAATTCACGGTGATTTTCTTACTATTGCGGTTTTTCGTCCATGTCCAGCGCGGCGGCAAGCCGGCATCTCCCGGGCTACGCCAATATGTTTTCCATCCTTCTTTCAAAGATATCTGCCACCCCAGATGGAGTATATTCTTACTCTTGTCATAACCGCCAACAAACAGGCGCGACTTGGTATATTGATCTATAATCCAGGGTGAAGAAGAGTTTTTGGCATGAACATGCCCTGTAAGAAGAAGGGATGGTGCCATTATCGCCAAGGTAATAATCAAGGCCATTTTTCTCATAATCATTAACTTTGTATCAATAATTTTCATTATAATTCTCTGAAGAATAAGTATATAGTTTAGTTTCACATATCATAATCAATATTATGTGAATAATTATATTATTCATTGGATCGTAAGCGCGCATGATAAAATCATCTTACCTCCCATCTTATCTCCCATCTTATCTTACGGGGCAATTATTACTTGCTATGCCGGGTATGACGGATCCCCGGTTTGACCGGAGCGTTATTTACATCTGTCGTCATAGTGAAGAGGGCGCTATGGGACTGGTGATTAATTCAGCCGCCACAGGCATTGATTTCCCGAACCTGCTTGATCAATTGGATGTGAAATATGACCCGAAGAAAATGGCAGAAAAGAAAGCTCTGGGCGATGAGATTAATCTCTATGCCGGTGGCCCGGTTGAGCCAGGCCGAGGGTTCATTTTGCATTCTGTGGATTTTAAACAGGCTTCGACATTGGTTATCTCGGAAACCGTTGCGTTGACCGCGAGGGTTGATATTCTGGCGGCCATTTCTGCGGGCAAGGGGCCAAAAAATTTTATAGTGGCCCTTGGCTATACGGGATGGGGCAATGGACAGCTTGAACAGGAAATAAAGCGCAACAGCTGGCTTAATGTTGACGCGGATGATGCCTTGTTATTTTGCCCTGATTTGGATTTGAAGTGGCCCAGAGCCATGGCAAAACTTGGTATTGATATAGCCATGCTTTCAAAATTTTCCGGGAACGCATAGCGTTCCAATATCCTTTAAGACTATTATAAGATGTTTATTATAAGATTGGTTTTGTTTAACCCGGAACTCTTTTATCTATCATGAGTCACGGTAAATGTTGTTGTTATTTTAGAGTAAATCATAGATTTACCGCCTTTCAATCGCGGCTATTTTTAAAAGCGTCCCTTGACAAAAATGGCAAAAGTGATGAAAGTGATGAAAGTGATACTGGGTTGTGTCGTTGAAAGAGTTGTGAGTTACGTATGTCAGAAGAATTAAAAGATTATTTTACAACAGGAGAGGCCGCTAAATTATTGGGTGTCGCCGTAAGTACAATTCAACTTTGGGCAAATAATGGTTTGTTGCGGGCCTGGACGACAGGCGGTGGACATCGGCGCATTGCGTGTAGCTCAGTTGAAGAATTTCTGTTCCAGCAGAAGGAGGTGTCGGGTGATCTGCATTCATCCGAGCAAATGTCATTTGTCATTGTGGAGGACGACATACAGTTGCTTCGTTTGTATGAGAAACAATGCCTTGGCTGGAACAAGGGGATCAAAATTCTTTTGGCCAGTGATGGCTATGATGGTTTGGTCAAAATAGGCAATATATTGCCCGATGTTATCATCACTGACCTGAATATGCCTAATTTTGACGGGTTTCAAATGATCAGGGCATTAAACAAAATATCGGCGTTAAGCCATAGCCTGTTTATTGTTATTACGGGGCTTACTTCAGAAGAAATAAAAGTCAGGGGGGGATTGCCGGAAGGCATCCATATTTTCACCAAGCCGGTTTTATTTGACGAGGTTAAACTGCTGTTGAAGCAGAAACTGTCCTCAATGAGGGCGCAAAATCATAATATTGATTTAAAAAGATTGAAAAGAATCCCTGATGACGACGTATCATTGGCCTAGTCTAGCAGATAAAACCACCAACATTGTGTATTTGGTGGAAAAAGATGAGGATTTAGCGACCAGGCTGGTGGCTAAATTCAAAAAGGCGGACTTTAGCGTCAGACATTTCCTCGAATTAAAAGATTTAAAGGCGGCTTGTGAAGTGCAATTGCCTTTGGCCTTCATTATTGATGCAGATTTTTGTGGTGATGATGGGATAGATCAGAAATTCTTTGCGCGTTTAAACTGCGATGGGGAGGGTTCCCCCGCTCGAATTTTTATTTCGGAAGATGGGTCTATGGAAAGCCGTTTGGCCGTGGTCCGGGCGGGGTGCAGTCGTTTTTTCCAGAAACCTCTGAACATAGACGCTATCGTGAATAGTCTGAATAGCATTGGGCAGGAAACAACAAAGCCTTTTCGGGTTTTAGTCATGGATAATGACACCATTATGTTGGCGCATTATGTAAAAATTTTACGTGATGCCGGTATGGAGGTTGAATCTCTGTCTGATGCGATGAAATGTCTTACGATGATGGCTGAATTTAAGCCGGATATTCTTATCGCTGATGGCAGGATGAAGGAATGTTCCGGAACAGAATTGGTGCAGGTCGTTCGTCAGGAGAATTTCTGGGCTGTTTTGCCCATCCTTTTCTTATCAGCAGAATCTGACCAGGAACATCAATCCATCATGATGAATTCCGGTCGGGAAGGTTTTCTGCTAAAACCTGTGGATGCTGAACAGTTGATCAATATTATTAATATCAGGGCAGCGAGGGCGCGTTGGGTTAAAGAAATGAATAGCGACTTGGAAGCCGCCCTGAGAGAGAATAAGTTCCAGCTTGCTACCATGGATCAGCATGATATCGTCAGCACTGCTGATGTGTCCGGGAAAATTACCGGCGTTAATGATAAATTTTGCGAAATCAGTGGGTATAGCCGGGAAGAATTATTGGGGCAAAATCATCGGATACTCAAGTCCGGAAGGCATTCGAAAGAATTTTTTGAGGATCTTTGGAAAGTAATCTCCAGCGGAAAAATCTGGCGCGGAAGTGTGTGTAACAGAAACAAGATGGGCTATGAATATTGGGTGGAGGCGACGATTGTCCCCTTCCTGGATAGCCGGGGGAAACCCTATAAGTATGTATCTGCCCGCACCGATATCACATCACTTAGGCAAAGCGAAGAAAGACTGGACCAAAGTCAGGCCTTTGCCAGGATGGGTAACTGGGATTGGGATATCGGTGCGGACAAAATTTATTGCTCTGACCGTATATGGGATTTTGTGGGCCTGAAAAGTGAAGATGTTAAAGATGATGATAATCGTTTTCTGTCATCTATACATCCTGATGACTTTAAAATGGTGCGGAAAGCGGTGAATGACTGTTTGAAGCTTGGCACTGAATTTAATGTTGAGCATCGTATGCTATGGCCGGACGGAAGTGTGCATTGGGTACAACAATTTGGCGATGTTGTGCGAAATGAGAATGGTGACCCATTGAATATGTTGGGCATTATGCAAGATATTGATGTGCGTAAACGGGCTGAACTGGCATTGGGTGAGCGTGAGCGGCAGTTGCAGGAGGCACAAAGAATGGCAAATGTCGGCCATTGGCGTGCTGACGTAAGTGCCGGAGAATTCTATTGGTCAGACGAAATCTACCGTATAGTTGGACGTGACCCGGAAAATTTCAAGATTAGCATGAAGAGGTTCTATGAGCTGGTACATCCGGATGATTTGGACCGGTTGCAAGCAACTGAGAAAGCGGGTCGTCAGGCGGGCCATTTTGATGTCATATTTCGTGTCATTCGTCCCGATGGGACGGTGCGTTATGTTCACGAATTTGCAAAGACCCAACCGGGACCGGAGGATAATAGCCTCATTTTAACCGGTACCTTGCAGGATATTACCGACCGCGTGAGAATGGAAGGGAAGATCAGGCAGCAGAGAGCTATGCTTGATATGCTGCATCATGCAACAACGGATTTTGTTGTGAATGGTGATTTTCAGGAGACCATGAGTGATATGCTTAAAGCACTTCTGGAGCTGACGGGGAGTGAATTTGGCTTCGCAGGAGAAGTCATTTTTAAGGCGGATGGAAACCCCTATTTGAAAACCCCTGCCATGACGGATATTTCCTGGGATTCACAAAGCCAGCCTTCAGGTAAAGACAGTAAGATGGGGGGGAATGATTTTCACGATCTGGATACATTTATAGGCCATGTGATGACATCTGGTGCGACTGTATTGAATAATAATCCGGCATCAGATCCACGTTCTCATGGTATGCCTTATGGGCTTTCGGAAATGAGCTCTTTTCTCGGGGTGCCTGTTTTTTATGGTAATGAGCTTGTTGGTATGTACGGTATTGTCAATCGTAAAGATGGTTATGATGAAGAAATTCAGGAATTTCTTCTGCCGCTTGATATTACATATGGTGCGATGATTCATTCCAATCGTATGGCGGAGAAAGAAGAAGAAAACCGGCTTGCTTTAATTGATGCGCGTGAAGAGGCCTTAACGGCCAATCGTGCCAAATCACAATTTCTGTCAAGCATGTCCCATGAATTGCGGACACCAATGAATGCCATAATGGGATTCGGCCAGCTTCTGACGATGGAGGAAGACCCGCCTTTGAGTGTTTCCCAGCAGGAGAATGTCAATGAAATAGTCAAAGCCAGCCATCATCTTCTGGAACTGATCAATGAGGTTCTGGATCTGGCCAAGATTGAAGCCGGGCGTATTGACCTTTCTATTGAACCGATTATGTTTTCGGAAGTCTTGGTTGAGTCTCTACAGCTCATATATCCTCTGGCGCAAAAACGCGGGATTGATATTGTTTATAATTATAATGACGTGGATATTACCTTTGACGAGTTAGTAAGCAGGCAATGTTCTATCCTTGCGGATAGAACCAGACTCAAACAAATTTTTCTAAATCTATTGAGTAATGCCATAAAATATAATTCAGAGAATGGTACAATTACGATCTCTGTTGATGGCGCCGTGGGGGTTGAAACCCGTATCAGTATTTCAGATACAGGGTCTGGCCTTACGCCTGAAGAACAGTTGCAGCTCTTTAAACCCTTCATGCGTATCGGCGACCATAGGCCTGAAGTAGAAGGCGTTGGGATCGGGCTTGTCATCACCAAAAAATTTACAGAACTTATGGGCGGGACGATTGGCATGAATAGTCATATTGGCAAGGGCAGCACGTTCTGGGTTGAATTTTCTTGCGGCACATTATTACAATCGTCAGAGGAAACCCCGGCATCTGATGGAAAAGCTTTACCGCTTGTTCAAAACTTTTCTGAATTGGGACATGAACATACTATTCTTTATATCGAAGATAACCCCGCTAACTTGCGGCTGGTCACGCAACTTCTTGGACGGCGCCCGAATATTCATATGTGGAGTGCTCATGAGCCATTGTTGGGACTCGAACTTGCCGCAGCGCATAACCCTGATTTAATACTGCTGGATATTAACCTGCCGATCATGAATGGCTACGAGGTTCTCAAGCATTTGCAAAATCGAGAGGCCACTCAAGATACGCCCGTTATCGCCATCAGCGCCAATGCCATGCCCGGTGATATCAGAAAAGGCATGGCCGCAGGTTTCCACGGATATATTACTAAGCCGATTAACGTAAATGATTTATTGCAAGCTATTGAACTGGCTTTACAGGAGAGCTAAAGGATGACCAAAGAAAATAAAAACGCTTTTTCTGACCCAAAAGAGGCGCATATTTTAGTTGTCGATGATGAGTTGGCAAATGTCAGATTATTAGAAAAAATGCTCATGGCCTGTGGTTATAAAAATGTGAGCAGTACGCAGGAGCCAACAGAGGTATTGGGTCTGTTCCAGGAACATGACAGTGATTTGATCTTGCTGGATATTGATATGCCGATATTGGACGGTTATGGCGTTATGGATCAACTCAATGAGCTGACAAATGGAAAGCCGCCACCAATTCTTGTTTTAACGGCGCAGCATATGCAAAGTCATCGCCAGCGGGCGCTGGATAATGGGGCCCGGGATTATGTCACCAAGCCTTTTGACGCAGATGAATTATTGTCCCGTGTACGTAATTTGCTGGACGTTCAGATGGCCCATAATTTTATGCAGCATCAAAATGAGATCCTGGAAGATTTGGTGCAAGAGCGAACGCAAACTATATATGATACACGCTTGCAGATTGTTCGGTATTTGGGCCGTGCCGTGGAATATCGCGATGAGGAAACCGGCTTACATACGATCCGTATGAGCGAAATAGCCGTTGTGCTTGCCAGGGCTTCAGGTATGACTGAGGCGTTATGCGATCTATTACTTAATGCCGCCCCAATGCATGATATCGGAAAGATTGGTATTCCTGATCATATATTGCTTAAGGCCGACAAGCTTGAACCGGAAGAGTGGTCTGTCATGAAAACCCATGCCCAGATTGGGGCAGATATCTTGTCGGATGATACATCAGATTTAATGGTTATGGCTCATGATATTGCCTTGACGCATCATGAGAAATGGGATGGTACAGGGTACCCTAATGGTCTGAAAGGCGCAGAAATTCCGATTGTCGGACGTCTTTGTGCAATATCCGATGTGTTTGACGCTTTGACCTCAGTACGTCCCTATAAAAAATGCTGGTCGATTGATGATGCTATGAAACTGATTGTGAGTGAGAGCGGGAAACATTTTGATCCAGGTTTGGTTGACCTTTTTGTCCAGAATTTATCAACAATTATTGGTATAAAAGAGCAATATGCCGAATAGGGAAAATGATACCGTTATGACGATGCGTAACGAGACCAAATCAAATAATGCGGCTTCGCTCGATGAGGCTATTCTCGCGGAAAAAATTTTCCAGACTTATGGTGCGTATTTTACGTCGGCCATTGCGATTGCTGTTAACGCGGTCATACTTGTTATTATTATGTGGCCTGTAATTAACCACAGAATTTTATTAATCTGGCTATTAGCATTATTATCACTTACGATTCTTCGGGGCTATTATTCTTTCAAATTTCGTAAAAGACGGCCCCTGCCCACAGAGGCGCCTTTATGGTACCGTAAGTTTCTGATTGGAAGCCTGTTGAGCGCCGCCCTGTGGGGCGGGGCATCAATAATGTTATTCCCGAAAGATGATTTTGCGCGGCAAATATTTTTGGCGTTTGTTATGGGCGGCATGGGGGCCGGGGCCGTGACCAGTTTAACGTATTTCAAGCTGCCTTTTTACATTTTCTTAAGTTGCACAATGGTCCCCCTGATCCTGCAATTCTTTTTTGATGCGACGGGGCAATCTGACATAATGGGCTTAATGCTGGTGCTTTATTTTATCATGTTGTCCATCGCCGCTAATCGTAGCCATATTAATCTTAACCAGAATATTATTCTGAAAAGCGAAGGCCTTGTGCGGGAACGCTCCCTTCAAGATAGCGAATATCGTTATCGTACGCTTCTGGAAACAGCGACTGATGCTTTCTTCCTATATAATTTAAAAGGAAAATTGTTGGATGCTAATCAACAGACTTGTGAGAGTTTGGGTTATTCTCATGAAGAGCTGCTTGAGTTAACCATTAGCGATATTAAGGTGACCGCGAATTTAAAAGAGCTTTCAAAGTTACGGCATAGTTTGGAGAATGAGGGAAATATTCAGTATGAGAGTGTTTACCGGCGCAAAGATGGGACTACTTTCCCTGTCGAAGTCAGTATCGGGCTGATTAAGATGGGGGATGAAAGGCTGTATTCAGTGTTAGCGCGAAATGTCACTGAACGCAAAAGAGCGGAGGCGCATCTGCTTGCTTCCAAGCTGGAGGCTGAAAAGGCCAATGCCGCCAAATCAGAGTTCTTATCCCGCATGAGCCACGAGTTCCGTACCCCAATGAATGCTATTCTTGGCTTCGCGCAACTGCTGCAAATGAACGAACGTGAACTTAATGCGATACAGCAGAGCAATGTTACCGAAATTCTTGATGCGGGACATCACCTGTTATATCTTATTAATGAAGTCCTCGATCTGGCAAAGATAGAATCTGGCAAGTTGGACGTCATTATGGCAGAAACCGCCATCAGTGATGTTATCAGACAATGTATCCCGTTGATTAAGGGTAAGGCGGAAATACGAAATGTAAAATTGATAGATAATATCAGCGATAAAGACTTCATCATATTGGCCGACGGAACGCGGCTCAAGCAGGTCATACTTAATCTGCTTTCCAATGCGGTTAAATATAATCGTGACAATGGCCAGGTTACGCTGGATGCAGAAAGAACCGATCAGGAGAAACTGCGTATAAAGATTTCTGATACGGGTAATGGCTTGACCAAGGCGGAAATTGCGAGATTATATACCCCCTTTGAGCGTATAAACGAGACAAATAATATCGAGGGTGCGGGCATTGGCCTTGTTATCACAAAACATCTGACAGAGCTTATGGGGGGGACTATAGGGGTGGAGAGTCATGTTGGAGAAGGCAGCGTGTTCTGGGTTGAGTTTACCTTAGTCAATCAGAAGGAATAAAAAATGAATGCACTAAACGGGAATCTCAATACGGACCCTAAAAAGGCTTACATCTTGATTGTTGATGATGAGGCCGTCAATGTTCGGTTGCTTGAAAAAATCCTGTCCGCCGCGGGATATGAAAATGTGATCAGCACGCAAGACCCGACACAGGTACTGGCTTTGCATCAGAAATATAACTGTGATCTGATATTGCTGGACCTTGATATGCCCGAACTGGATGGGTATGGGGTCATGGACCAGCTGAATGAATGGACTGACAATAATCCGCCGACAATTCTTGTTTTAACAGCGCAGCATATGCAAAGCTATCGCCAGCGGGCACTGGATAATGGTGCCCGGGACTATGTGACCAAGCCTTTTGACGCCCGGGAATTACTGTCTCGCGTGCGTAATTTGCTGGATGTGCTCATGTCGTATAAAATTATGAACTATCAGAATGAAATTTTGGAATCACGCGTACAGGCACGTACCATTGAACTGAATGCCGCCAAAGAGTTCGCCGAACATGCCAATTATGCAAAGACTCAATTTCTGGCCAATATGAGTCACGAACTCCGTACGCCGTTAAATGGGATCATTGGTTTCTCAGAAGTTATGAAATCTCAATTATTTGGCAAACTCGGTAATAGTCAATATGTGGAATATGCCAGTGATATTCACACCGCAGGGGAGCATCTGCTGGGGATTATAAACAACATTCTGGATATTTCACGCATTGAAACCGGGGATATTAAACTTGATAGTGGGCCCGTAATTTTAAAAGATACCATAGAATCCTGTCTTAGAATGGTTGCTGAATCTGCCGAGGAGAAAGAAATTGTCTTAATGGTAGAAATTGATCCGAAAATCCCGGTTATGGTGGCGGATGAAACACGGCTGAAGCAAGTGATATTAAACCTTCTCACCAATTGTGTCAGATATTCGCCCGGGGCATCTGTCATGGTATCTGCTGATATAGAGGCGGGTTCTCTGATGCTCCGAATTAGTGATACGGGGAAGGGCATTCCGGAAGAGGATCTGGAACTGGTCTTGCAGCCATTTGGTCAATCCAGAAAAAATTCTCAAATTGCCCATGAAGGTGTGGGCCTCGGCCTACATCTTGCAAAAGTACTGACTGAACTTCATGGCGGAACCCTAGAGCTTCACAGCAAGCTGGATGAGGGAACAACGGTAAGCCTGACTTTTCCATCATCTTTGTTCGTTGACAATGAAGTGTGAATAAAATTTCTATCATAAAGTGTATTTTAACGGATTTATTTCTTCAGATTTTGTCAGGTTCTGGCAGATTCTGGCCGTCATGATTAATTTCTCATTATTTCATTAGTTAAGTTAATTTTCTGGTAACATTGCAGCCTTAAGGTGAGTTTAAGGTTGATTTTATATGGAAATGCAACATATCATATATGTTAAGTGATGATATATTGACGTAAAGGGCGGTTTATTATGGTAGCATCCACAGGCATTGATGTGGCTACAAAGTTGACGGAAATCAGGCAGTCTTTTAAACGCCATCTTCCCGGTAAACTAGATGAAATTGCACATTTATGGGCTGCCTTTAAAAATGACAAGCAAGATGACAGGAAATTAAATGATCTTCGCCGCATGATTCATAGTCTGGCGGGGACTGGCGGCACATTTGGTGCGATGGCTGTCAGTCGTGTGGCCAGAGAATTAGAACAGTTTTTCGACAGTCAATTTATTAATCTGGATCAAAAGTCACCGCCTTCTGATGGCGACCATAAAATAGTAGAGGAGGGTATCGCGGCTCTCCGGCAGGCGGCAGAGGCGTGGCAACCTTCGGATGTGCCTTATATTAAAAATACCGAAGCGAAGAAACACAGTCCCGGCAACCTTGTATATCTGGCGGAGGATGACCAACATTATGCTGAAGGCTTGATCGCGGAACTTGAGCATGCCCATTTTCGCGTGAAATATTTTGCAGAATTAAGTGATTTTGAGAAGGCCTGCGCGCAGGAGCTTCCGGATATCATCGTCATGGATGTTGTGTTTCATGATGGTGATGCTGCAGGCGCAGATGTCATTCGTAGGCTAAAAAGCAAAATAGACGACTTTCCACCGGTTATATTCATTTCTATACGGTGTGACATGGGGCACCGTCTTTCTGCGGCACGTGCGGGCGCGCGTCGTTATTTCCAGAAACCGTTGGATATGAATAAGTTCATCCAGACTTTAAACGGGTTGACAGAAAGAACAATAGTAAAGCCTTTCCGGATAGTGTTAATTGATGATGATGAGGCCCTGTCAGAATATTACGCAACGGTTTTGAGGGAGGCTGGCATGGAGGTCAGAACGCTCTCTAATCCTCTGGAAGCCCTCTCAGTGTTCGAAGAGTTCAAGCCGGACGTTGTCGTGACAGATGTTTACATGCCTGACTGTTCCGGGCCGGAGCTCGCGCAAGTCGTCCGGCAGGATGACACATGGGCATTGATTCCCATTTTGTTTTTATCGACAGAGTCCGATATAGATCGTCGGTTGATGGCAATGAATCTGGGCGGTGACGATTTTCTGGTAAAACCCGTAGAAGCCGCACATTTGGAAACCGCCGTTCGAACAAAGGCAAAGCGGTCGCGTTGGGCAACCCGGCTTAATAATGACCTGTCAGTTGCTTTGAGAGAAAATAAATTTCAACTGGCAACTATGGACCAGCATGATCTGGTCAGCACAGCGGATGTGTCGGGCTGTATCACCAGTGTTAATGACAAATTTTGCAAGGTCAGTGGCTATAGTAGAGAAGAATTATTAGGACAAAACCACCGCATCCTTAAATCTGAGAAACATTCTCAGGAATTTTATAGCGACATGTGGCATACTATCTCCAATGGTCAGGTTTGGCATGGTACATTATGTAATAAAAAACAGAATGGCGATGAATATTGGGTCGAATCCACCATCGTCCCTTTTTTGGATGAAACCGGCAAGCCGTACAAATATGTTTCCGCCCGTACCGATATTACGGCATTGATACAGACCGAGCAGGAATTGATCATTGCCCGCGTCGAGGCCGAGAATGCCAATTATGCCAAATCTCAGTTTCTCTCCAGCATGTCCCACGAATTACGGACCCCTATGAATGCCATTATGGGATTTGGGCAGCTCTTGAAAATGGAAAGTGAACAGCCATTAAATGACTCCCAAGAGGAAAATGTTGATGAAATCATCAAAGCCAGCCGCCATCTTCTGGAACTGATCAATGAGATACTTGACCTTGCCAAGATCGAGTCTGGTCGTGTTGATCTTTCTATGGAGGCCGTTGATCTTTCCGAAGTGATTATTGACTCATTACACTTGATAACACCACTAGCCCAGAGGCGTAAAATTGAGATTTCCCTGACATTGAATGGCACTGAAATTACTTTTGAACAATTCTCCGAGATGCATAAAGCTGTGTGTGTTGACCGTATCAGGTTCAAACAGGTTATTCTTAATCTGTTGAGTAATGCGGTAAAATATAACCATAAAAATGGTAAGATTGTTATCGTTTGTGACATTACAGATAAGCTTTCGCGAATTGGTATTCTGGATACGGGGCCCGGCCTTGATGAAGCGCAGAAGACCCAATTGTTTAAACCGTTTGTGCGTTTAGGTGCAGAGCAGTCAGAGGTGGAAGGGGCCGGTATTGGACTGGTGATCACCAAAAACCTTGTTGAACTTATGGGCGGCACTATCGGCATCGACAGCGAACCTGACAAGGGGAGTTGTTTTTGGATCGAATTTCCAAATGATACATTACCAGTATTGAGTAGTACAACAACGGCGGAAGAAAATATTATACCGTGCCCAGATATGGGGGAACTGATCCATAATCATACGGTATTATATATTGAAGATAATCCCGCTAATTTGAAGCTGGTGGAACAGATTTTGGCACAGCAGCCCGGTATCCGTATGTGGAGCGCGCAGAAGCCGCTTCTGGGGCTTGAGTTGGCCGCAGAACATAAGCCGGAAATCATTCTTCTGGACATTAATTTACCGGATATGAATGGTTTCGAAGTGTTGCAACATTTGCGGGATCGCGCGGAAACGCGTGAAACGCCTATTATCGCCATAAGTGCTAATGCTATGCCTGTAGATATAGAAAAGGGTTTGGCGGCGGGATTTGATGACTATATCACTAAACCTATTGATGTGCAGTTATTATTACAAACCATAGAGGGATATTTATGTGAGAATTCTTGAACTTAATTTTCTATATTATCCGGAGATGTCAAACATATGTCAGACTTAAAACGAATTTTATATGTGGAGGATGAAGCTGATATTCGGGCTGTGGCACAAGTGGCTCTTGAGATTGTCGGCGGCTTTGAACTTAAGGTCTGTAGTTCCGGGCAAGAGGCACTGGCAGAAGCCGTGGCTTTTAGGCCGGATCTTTTACTGCTTGATGTGATGATGCCGGGCATGGATGGCCCAAATACGTTAGAGGCATTGTGGCAGCTGCCCGGGCTGAGCAATATCCCGGCAATTTTTATGACAGCCAAGGTTCAACCCGATGAGGTTGCCGCCCTTAATAAGTCGGGTATTTTGGAGGTGATTACCAAGCCTTTTGACCCCATGGATCTTGGAGATCAAATAAGAACCATATGGCAGTCTTATGCTTCTGAGTGAAAAGAAATGAGGGGTCGTCGTGAAATTTTCTATTGTTTATAAATTCAGTCTTAGTGCCATTATGCTGGTTTTGGTGAGCAGCGGTGTGGTTGGTGGCCTATTTTATACCAAAACGACGAAAGTGTTGGTTGAGAAGTCGTTGGAAAATATTGCCGTTGAAATAAGAAATGCAGGTCGCCGCCTTCAGCTGCATGCGGAAGCCCAGACTGAGGATGTTCTGTTTTTGGCCAATACGCCGCCTGTCCACGGGATTTTCCGGGCTCAAAAATCCGGGAACTATGACAAACAAGGTGAGTCTACTATAGAGCAATGGGAAACGCGCCTGCAAACAATTTTTATACAGATGATGAAAAGCAAAAAGTCATATGAGAGAATCCGTCTTATTGATAAAACAGGGCAGGAACTTATCGTGGTTGGTCGTGAGGAAGGTAAAATAGTCACGATAACGGGGGCTGATCTGCAAAATAAATCACATCGGGCATATTTCTCTGAAGCCATTAAATTACCCTCCGGATCAGTTTATCTGTCAGAGATGAACCTGAATAGAGAATTTGGAAAAGTGAGCCTTCCTCATATTGAAGTATTGCGCGGTGCCACGCCCATTTTTGATGAAGATACAGGCCTCGTTGCCGGCACGCTCGTCATAACCGTAGAAATTGGCCATGAGCTATTGGAAATTCAACGTAATATTAAGGGTGTGGGCCGTGTAATTTATATTACCAATGACCAGGGTGACTATTTACTACATCCGGAGAGTAGTAAGGATTTTGCATTTGATTTAGGTCAGGATTATAAAATTCAACAGGATATTCCGCAATTGGCAATATTATTCTCACCGGATAATACATCTTCAAGCCTGATTTTATTACCCGAAGATGCCGATGGTTCTCATGTGATGGGTTTCATAAGAGTGCCCTTCGATCCTTTTCGGCCGGAACGATTCATTGCGGTGGGGATGACGAAACTATATGATGAAATTCTTGTGCAACATACGACTGTGCTGAATGACGTGTTGTTTTTGGCGTTAATTATGGCAGCATTGGCAACGTTAATGGCTGTTATACTTGCCTACCGTTTGTCTAAACCCATAAAAGTTATTACGGAAATTATGAATGATTTTATTCATAATCGGAAAAGGTCGGGACTTATGCCCACGACCCAGAAAGATGAAATTGGCATTTTGGCGCGAAGTTATGAAACCCTGATAGGTCAGGTCGATGATGCGCGAACCAGCCTTGAAGAGATGAACCGTAATTTGGAAACAAAAGTGGCCGAACGCACTCAGGATCTGGAAACAAGTGAGTTACTTCAGAGAAGTATTGTTGAGAATATGGTAGATGGGCTGATTACCATAGATGATAAAGGTCTCATTAACATGTTCAACCCTGCGGCAATTGAGCTTTTTGGATATAGGGTAGAGGAAGTGGTTGGTAAAAATCTGAAAATGCTGATGCCGGAGCCATATCATTCCGAACATGACGGCTATCTGAAAAATTATTCTGTAACGCACCAGAAAAAAATTATCGGCATAGGCCGAGAGGTAGAAGGCCTTCATAAAAATGGTAAAAAATTCCCTATTGATCTGGCCGTCAGTGAAATTGAGGTGAATGGTCAGAAGCTATACACAGGTCTCGTGCGTGATATTACTGAGCGCAAAGCAATGGATAAGATGAAAAATGAGTTTATCTCAACAGTCAGCCATGAATTGCGTACGCCCCTGACATCAATTCGCGGGTCTCTGGGGCTTATCACTGGCGGCGCTGTGGGGACATTGCCGGAGCAGGCCAATGAGATGCTCAAGATTGCCAGTAATAATACGGAACGATTGTTGCTTTTGATTAACGATATCCTTGATATCCAGAAAATTGAATCTGGTGAAATGGCCTTTAAATTCCGTAATCTCGATTTGATGCCCTTTATTGAACAGGCAATCATTGAAAATGAGGCTTATGGCCTGCAGCATGGGGTGAAATTTATCATTGGCCAATCCCTGGAAAATATAAGGGTTTATGCCGACAAAGACCGCCTGATGCAAGTGATGGCGAATCTGCTCTCCAATGCGGCCAAATTTTCGCCGATAAATGGTACCGTAGAGATCTCGGTCGCACACCATCAATTTGATACTATACGTATCTCCGTGACGGATAATGGGCCGGGTATTCCTGAGGAATTCAGGCCTAAATTGTATGATAAATTTACCCAGTCGGATTCATCTGATACGCGCCAGAAGGGGGGGACCGGATTGGGACTGAGTATTTCCAAGGTTATCATTGAGAAGCATGGGGGGCGGATTAACTATGTCAGCAGTGAGGGGTTAGGGACAACTTTTTATGTCGAATTGCCGGAGCTGGTCGGAAGTAAAACAGGAGATGAAAACATTACTTTCCCCCGGCAACTGTCAGAAAAGATATTGGGAGCCTCGGTCCTCATTGTTGAAGCTGACCACGATATTGCCGCACTCACCAGAAGAATGCTGGCTGAAAGCGGTTACGATAGTGATATTGCCCATAATATTGAGGCGGCTAAGAGAAAGTTGAGGGAGAATCCCGGGCAATATGAGGTGATAACCCTTGATCTGATTTTGTCCGGCGAAGGCGGGATGAACTTTGTGGATGATCTGAAACGAGAGGATAGTACGCGCAATATTCCTGTGGTCGTTGTTTCGGTTATGGCAGACGAGGCTTGGCAGACATTAAACGGCGGGGCTGTTAATGTTGTTGACTGGCTGCAAAAACCCATTGATCAGACACGATTAATTGAGGCGGTAAGTCAAGCTTCCAAATCCATGGGCTTGCCGCAGGTTCTACATGTGGAAGATGATGAAGATGTCCATAACGTGGTTAGAGCCATGTTGAAAGATCATTGTGATTTGATCTGTGCGCCTGATCTTGCGACAGCAAGAGAAATTTTGACATCTGAGACATTTGATCTATTGCTGTTGGATATTGGCTTACCGGATGGCTCAGGACTGGAGCTATTGGAATTGATAGAGAAAAGCCCCACGCCGCTAAAGGTTGTGATATTTTCTGCCTATGATGTGACAGAGGAATTTGCCGATAAAGTCAGTGCCGTATTGGTCAAGTCCAAAACGAATAACCTTAAGTTGGCCGAGGTGATTAAGAATGTCATTGGGTAGTATCCGCCGCTATTCTGCGTAAATGACCATATAGACAATGCAGGTCTGCAGACTGATCTCAGGGCAGATAGCCGTAATCGTATGTTCATCTTTTATAAACTCTAGCAGAAAATTCCCATAAGCTGCGGATTATTATTCTGCATGTTAATAATATGATTACGCATTCCTATTATATTGAGGTTGTGAAGAATATGGCCATGAAATATGCTACGTGTCATGTTAATATATGATAAAGAGAAAGTGATTAACCGTTATGCGTACTGATCAAACGCTTTTAGAGCAAATGAAGATTAGCGATGTTAATATCGCAAGCCGTATGGATCTATTGCTTTTGAGTAAAGAAGAACTGGAAATTCTGTCAGCCAGTCAGAAAATCATTGATGAGAATATCGACATCATCGTTGAGGAGTTCTATGAAGCACAATTAGGAAACGAAGAGATATCTCTTGTGATTGGTGATGCGGATACGTTGCAACGATTGCATAACGCACAACGAAGATATGTTATTGACCTTTTCTCGGGTCATTATGACCGGGAATATGTCAATAATCGTTTGCGTATTGGTATGATTCACAAACGGATCGGCGTGGAGCCAAGGTTATATCTGTCTGCGGTGAGGACATTGAAAAATATTGTGATGACCGTTTTAAAGAGATGCATTAAGGCTGAAGATGTATTGGAGATGACACTGGAAGCACTTGATAAGTTGGTTTATTTTGATACAACGCTGGTGTTCGATGCCTATATTGATTGTTTGGTGGGGGAAATTGAAAGTGCCAAGAAAAAAACGGAGACATATGCTCAGGGCCTTGAGCAAAAAATTATAGAAAGAACACGGCAATTAGAAGAGCAGGCAAGAACAGACTCGCTAACGGGTATCTATAATCAAAGAGCCATGCAGGAGATGCTTAAAAGAGAACTCCGCATATCCCATCGGCGGCAAACGGTATTATCTTTCGTTTATTTTGATATAGATAATTTCAAGACTATTAATGATAAATTAGGTCATATTGAAGGCGACGAGGTCTTAAAATTCATTGGCCATACCCTGAAGGAAGTCGTCAGAGACGTCGATTTCCCCTGTCGTTACGGCGGTGATGAATTCTGCCTGGTTTTGCCGGATTGTGCAGTTGAGGAAGCCAAAATAATTTGTCAGAGGTTCATTGATCTTCTTAAGGAAAAATATCCTGACTATTCGTTCAGTATCGGCATCTCTGAAACATCCCCGTTGAAATATATGGATAGTGCGGAAATCATTAAAATAGCCGATCAAAAAATGTATATGGCAAAAGAGAAATCCGGTTCCTTTATCTGCATTTAAGGTGTTTTATCTGCACCCTGATTTAGTGATTGTCCGTGGGTGCGGGAAGATATTATAGTCAGCCTTCAGTCGTCCCTTTACAGCCGAAATCCACACCCCGATTTTGCAGGGTAAGCCCGGGGTGATTTCTGATTTTTCAGGGCTATCGCATTTCTTTTTTATAGTGGATTTGTTGCGTTAACTTAGCCCACTCAAAATCCGCTTTTTTCTGATTTTTTTGGCGATTTTCATGCCAAAGCTTGCGGGTTTCTCCGGAATGAAACAGAAATAATTTGCCGTCCTTTATGGCCCAAAGTTCAGGGGTTGCGGCTTGCGCGGTTCCGTTCATGGCCATGCCAATAGGATCATAGCCACCATATTGCGGGGCATACTTCTCGGGCGCTTCTGTAAAGGCTTGCCGGTTTTCTATAGTGGTGAAAAGCCATATAGTGCCGGCCCATGTGACCTGAAAATTATGACGGCCTTTTTGTGCCGCGCCCAAGGTATGATATGACACGGTATCAAAGCCGTTTATGGCGACCCCTGCGTCATCACTATTTATTCCCCTGACAGGCTGATTATCCTGATAGGTCAGGTAAAATGTTAAACCGCCGCCGATAATCAGAACCAGTGTGGAAAGCAACATCATTAATTTGGTAAAATTGTTCATGGCTGCGGTGTATCCTTACTGGCGGCGAATTGATCACCGCCGGACACGAGAAATTCTTCTTCTTCCGGGGTTGATATCCGCCCGAGAGCTTGGTTTCTATGGGGAAAGCGGCCAAACTTGCTGATGATGGCAAGATGCCGAACCGCATAGTCAATTTCTGTCTCAAGTTTTGTACGCTGTTTAAACAGGCTGACGGATAATTCCTGATCACTCATATCCTCGCTATGTTCAAGCGGCATATAGATGAATGACTTATGGATATCCGTCATATCAAGGTCAAGTTTGTTTGCCAATGCCTTGAAACATAAGGATAATGCCAAAGGATCAGTTTCAAAGGCCTTCGCGTTGCCCCTGAACATATTGCGGGGTATTTGATCAAGCAGAATAATAGCTGCCAGTATCTCATCACCGCTTAAGGCGGCTTCAACCAGGTCCTGATCCTTGAAATGGGTATAAATATGGGAAAATTTATCTGTTATGTCCTGATCAATTTGATCGGACTGGACAAACCAGTCTTCTGGTTTTAAATGGTTAAACCAGTAATCCTTGATTTTTGTAAGATTGCTTTTTTCGTCTTTTGTCAGCATGCTATTGTCCGAAGTGTAGTCTTTTTCTCATCATATCATATGACGCGTATTTCATACACTGTATGATACGTATTCCATACGATGAATGTGTCATAATTTTGAGCTTAGGCATAAAAAGAACGTACCCTCTCACAAGGCAACGTGCATATTATGAACCATTGGTCGCTTAACGGGTTGGAACAGGCACATCACCTCGGTAGTCATAAAACCCCCGCCCAGCTTTTTGTCCGATCCATCCGGCTTCGACATATTTGACCAGAAGTGGACAAGGGCGATATTTGGTATCCGCCAGTCCTTCATATAATACCTGCATGATCGACAGGCAGGTATCCAGTCCGATAAAGTCGGCCAGTTGCAACGGCCCCATGGGATGGTTGGCTCCAAGGCGCATGGCCTTGTCGATGGCTTCGACGGAGCCCACGCCTTCGTAGAGAGTATAGATGGCCTCATTGATCATCGGCAGGAGCAGACGGTTAACGATAAAGGCCGGAAAATCTTCTGAACTGGCAGAGGTTTTGCCAATTTTTTCGATGAAGGTTTCAGCGATATGGTAGGTTTCTTCGCTTGTGGCGATCCCCCTGATCAGCTCAACCAGTTTCATGACAGGAACAGGGTTCATGAAATGCAGGCCGATAAATTTTTCTGGTCTGTCGGTCGTTGAGGCCAGGCGTGTAATGGAAATGGACGATGTGTTGGTTGCCAGAATGGCTTCCGGTTTTAAGACTGGGCAAAGCTCCTGAAAAATGGCAATTTTGACTTGTTCATTTTCCGTTGCCGCTTCAATGACAAGATCCATTTCGGAAAAACCTTCGAGCCCGGTCGTTGTTTTTACCCGGGTGAGGGCCAGTGCCGCCTCTTCATCGGTAATGAAGTCTTTGGCGGCTTGGCGTTGAAGATTGATCTCGATTTTCGCCAGAGCTTTTTTCAAGGCCTCTGCATTTAAATCACTCAGGAGAACATCATATCCTGCAACTGCGAAAACATGGGCAATGCCGTTTCCCATCTGTCCTGCGCCAATAATTCCGACATGCTGTACCATTATGAGTGTCTTTCTATACATATGTTTGTACTGAGGGCCAAAGAATCAGCCCCCTACTATTAAGGATGTTAGGATAACGCCTTTTCGAGCTCAGGCAAAGCCTGAAATAAGTCTGCAACCAGGCCATAATCAGCAACCTGAAAAATAGGGGCCTCTTCATCTTTATTTATGGCGACAATGACCTTGCTGTCTTTCATGCCGGCTAAATGCTGGATGGCGCCGGAAATGCCAACCGCGATATAGAGGTCTGGGGCAACGATTTTTCCGGTTTGGCCGACCTGATAATCATTGGGGACAAAGCCCGCATCAACGGCGGCGCGAGAGGCACCAATGGCCGCGCCAAGTTTATCCGCGACAGACTCGATAAGCGCAAAGTTTTCGCCGCTGCCCATGCCGCGTCCACCAGAAATAATAATCTTTGCACTGGTGAGTTCGGGACGTTCAGATTTGGACAGCTCGGCACTGACAAAGCTTGAAAGCCCCGGGTTTGGCTCTGCTGTTACATCTTCGATGGCGGCAGAACCCCCTTCGGCACTAGCGGCCTGGAATGCGGTTGTCCGAACGGTGATCAGCTTTTTAGCGTCGCTTGATTGTACGGTCGCAATGGCGTTACCGGCATAGATCGGGCGCTTGAAAGTATCGGCACTTTCAACGCTGACAATATCTGAAATCTGCGCCATATCGAGCAGGGCTGCCACGCGGGGCATAAAGTTTTTACCCGTTGTCGTCGCGGCGGTCAGAATGGCCGCGTAACCATCGGCGAGTTTGACCACCAGAGGCGCGATGACTTCCGCGAGAGGATGCGCATAATCGGGGTTGTCCGCGCATAAAACTTTTGAGATGCCGGCAATCTTTGCGGCGGCTTCCGCAGCAGCGGAACAGTTCGATCCTGCGATGAGAATATCCACATCACCCAGTTTGGCAGCGGCAGTAACGGCATTTAACGTGCTTTCTGCAAGGCTGTTATTATCGTGATCGGCAATTACAAGTGAGGTCATGATTAGATTACTCCTGCTTCGTCACGCAATTTGGTGACCAGTTCGGCTACGCTTTCAACGATAATACCGGCGTCGCGTTTGGAAGGTTCTTCCACTTTCAATATGGTGAGTTTACAAGCTGTATCCACGCCATAATCGGCGGGTTCTTTGGTGTCCAGTGGCTTGCGTTTGGCTTTCATGATATTGGGCAGGGACGCATAACGTGGTTCATTCAGGCGCAAATCAGCCGTAACAACCGCCGGCAGCGTTAGCTTGACAGTCTCAAGGCCGCCGTCCACTTCACGGGTAACATTTACGAATTCATTATCAAGGCTGACTTCCGATGCAAAGGTACCCTGCGGCCATTCAAGAAGCGCCGCCAGCATTTGACCGGTCTGATTGCAATCATCATCAATAGCCTGCTTGCCAAGCAATACCAACGCTGGTTTTTCTTCGTCCACAATGGCTTTGAGGATTTTTGCGACAGCAAGCGGTTCAACAGCATCGTCAGTCTTGACCAGAATCGCGCGATCCGCGCCCATGGCTAAGGCTGTGCGCAGTGTTTCCTGTGCCTGCGCCGGGCCAACCGATACGGCGATAACCTCTTCGGCGTTGCCGGCTTCTTTTATTCTTAAGGCTTCTTCCACGGCGATTTCGTCGAAAGGATTCATGGACATCTTGACATTGGCAAGCTCCACACCAGTATTATCCGCCTTAACGCGGACTTTTACATTATAATCAATTACCCGTTTAACCGGGACCAGAATTTTCATTGGAGTCGTTCTCCCATTGTTTAGTAATGACATTTCTTAAATTTCAAGAAATACTGTCTTAAATTTCAAAGAATACTACCTTAAATTTCAAAAAATACGGTGATTCCACAGGATCTAACTTTTGTTGCACCGCAAAATAATGACAATTACCTCATGCAAAGGTCACTGTCAATTGAATCAAAGACGCATGATACATAAGACTGAAGAAAAATAAACGATTGTTTGGCACTTTACGCATAAAAAACATGTGATTCAATTAAAGCCATTACAGGATGGGCAACACCCAAATAAAGGGGCACTTTAAGTAAGTGCTGGAAACGCCCATGATAAAAAAACTTTACTCATGAGTAACATGTGGGCATACTGCGGTGCACAGGGTATTTTTTTGAGATAACAGGTATTTTTATGACGGACGGTAAACGTAAAAGCATCACGGATTGGCAGAAACTGGTCTCTAAAGAGCTTCGTGGTAAGGCGTTGGATGATATGACCTGGCATACGCCGGAAGGCATTGATGTCAAACCGCTCTATACCGCGGAAGATGTCGCTGATATTCCTCATATTGACAATATTCCGGGCTTTTTTCCTTTTACCCGCGGCGTACGCGGCAGTATGTATGCGGGACGGCCATGGACCATTCGTCAATATGCCGGCTTTTCCACGGCTGAGGAATCCAATGCCTTTTACCGCCGCAATCTGGCCGGCGGACAAAAGGGCCTGAGCGTGGCCTTCGACCTTGCCACTCACCGCGGCTATGACAGTGATCATCCGCGTGTTGTGGGGGATGTGGGCAAAGCGGGCGTTGCGATTGACAGTGTCGAGGATATGAAAATTCTTTTTGATCAGATCCCGCTCGATCAAATGTCCGTCTCCATGACCATGAATGGGGCGGTCATTCCGTGCCTTGCCTTTTATATTGTGGCGGCAGAGGAGCAGGGGGTGAGCCGGGATCGCCTGTCCGGTACTATTCAGAATGATATTCTGAAGGAATTCATGGTGCGCAATACTTATATCTATCCGCCGGAGCCAAGCATGCGCATCATCGGTGATATCATTGAATATACCTCGAAAGAGATGCCGAATTATAACAGTATTTCCATTTCCGGCTATCATATGCAGGAAGCGGGTGCGACACAGCTTCAGGAATTGGCCTTTACCCTGGCCGATGGGATGGAATATGTGCGCACGGCCCTGAACAAGGGCATGGATATTGATGCCTTTGCGCCGCGGTTGAGTTTCTTCTTTGCCACGGGGATGAATTTCTTCATGGAGGTGGCTAAATTACGGGCAGCCAGAACCATCTGGGCGCAGATCATGGAAAATTTCGGGGCTAAGAATCCAAAAAGCATGATGCTGCGCACGCATTGCCAGACGTCTGGTGTGTCACTGACGGAAAAAGATCCCTATAACAATGTGATCCGCACCACGGTTGAAGCCATGGCGTCAATGCTTGGGGGAACCCAGTCGCTTCATACCAATGCGCTTGACGAAGCCATCGCCCTGCCGACGGATTTTTCGGCGCGTATTGCCCGTAATACTCAGATAGTGCTGCAAGAAGAAACCGGCATGTGCAATGTGGTTGATCCGCTCGGCGGGTCTTATTATGTGGAGCATCTGACCAATGAATTGGTGCAGGAAGCTTGGAAAATCATCACTGAGATTGAAGATATGGGCGGCATGACAAAGGCCGTTGAAAGTGGGATGCCCAAATTAAAGATCGAAGAAGCCGCCGCCAAAAAACAAGCCCGCGTTGATCGCGGTGAAGAAGTGGTGGTCGGGGTTAATAAATATCGTCTTGAAAAAGAAGATGCCATTGATATTTTGGATGTGGATAATGATGCGGTTCGGACGTCTCAAATCGCCCGATTGAATAAAATGAAAGCGGACCGCGACGATGAAAAATGCGCCGCCGCCTTGAAAGCCTTGACAGAGGCCGCGCGGGGCAGTGATAATCTACTGGAAAAAGCCGTTGCTGCGGCGCGGGCGCGGGCGTCGCTCGGTGAAATTTCGGATGCGATGGAGATCGTCTTTAATCGCCACCGGGCCGAGGTGAAATCCATCTCCGGCGTTTATGGCTCTGCATTTAAAGATGATGAGGGATTTAAGAAAATTCAAAAAAAAATCGAAGAATTTGCCAAAAAACAAGGCCGCCGTCCCAGAATTCTAGTGGTTAAAATGGGCCAGGACGGTCATGATCGCGGGGCCAAGGTCATTGCCACGGCCTTTGCTGATATTGGTTTTGATGTGGATGTGGGGCCGCTGTTTCAAACGCCCGCCGAAGCCGCACGGGAAGCCATCGAAAATGACGTTCATATCATCGGCGTATCATCGCTTGCCGCGGGTCATAAAACCCTGATCCCGCAATTGATTGCGGCGCTTAAAAAGGAAGGCGCGAGCGAGATCATGGTCATCTGCGGCGGGGTTATCCCGGCTCAGGATTATGATTTCCTCTATAACGCCGGCGTCGCCGCCATCTTCGGCCCCGGCACCAACATCCCCACCGCCGCCGCCAAAGTGCTCGAGGTTTTGGGGCAGCGAGGGTAAAGTTTTTAACTATTCCCACCTCTAAGTCATCATTCCCAGTGTCCCTTGTTTGCCAGTCCTGAGCTTTCTATCACCGTCATTCCCGCCTTCGCACACTAGTGTCCGGGGAATTTTTTGAGATGGTGGAAAAATGTTATATTTAGGCTTGTTTTGGGCTAAAATCAGGTTGATGAGACTTAATTTTAGAAAAGGATAACGTCATGTTTAGCAA
>Ga0316204_10001095_pt1 | contig 80203 bp, 96 predicted proteins | sample 6monrhotite_MG_2_FD_205661 | JGI IMG/M metagenome (GOLD analysis project Ga0316204, IMG submission 205661) | Microbial mat bacterial communities from mineral coupon in-situ incubated in ocean water Damariscotta River, Maine, United States -... | ecosystem: Environmental > Aquatic > Marine >... | reverse complement strand
GAAACGGGCGGCGCGGAATTCTCCGGTTACGCTGACATCGACAAAGCTCCCGAAGAGCGCGAGCGCGGAATTACCATTTCAACGGCTCACGTTGAATATGAAACCGAAAACCGCCACTACGCGCACGTGGATTGCCCGGGTCACGCTGATTATGTGAAGAACATGATCACCGGTGCGGCGCAGATGGATGGTGGCATCTTGGTGGTTTCGGCAGCTGATGGCCCCATGCCCCAGACTCGCGAGCACATCTTGCTGGCGCGTCAGGTTGGTGTTCCGGCGCTGGTCGTTTACATGAACAAGGTTGACCAAGTCGACGACGAAGAGCTGCTTGAGCTGGTCGAAATGGAAATCCGCGAATTGCTGTCGTCCTACGACTTCCCGGGCGACGACATTCCCATCATCAAGGGGTCCGCCCTGGCGGCCCTCGAAGGCCGCGACGATGAAATCGGCAAGAACTCGATCCTTGAGTTGATGAAAGCTGTTGATGAGTACATCCCACAGCCGGATCGCCCGAAAGATCAGCCGTTCTTGATGCCGATTGAAGACGTGTTCTCGATTTCCGGCCGTGGCACGGTTGTTACCGGTCGTATCGAAAGCGGTGTTGTTAAAGTTGGTGAAGAAATCGAAATCATCGGCTTGAAAGACACCACCAAGACCACGTGTACGGGCGTTGAAATGTTCCGCAAGCTGCTCGACAGCGGCGAAGCCGGCGACAACGTTGGCGTACTGCTGCGCGGCACCAAGCGTGAAGACGTCGAGCGCGGCCAGGTTTTGGCCAAGCCGGGTTCGATTACCCCGCACACCAAGTTCACCGCCGAAGCTTACATCCTGACGAAGGAAGAGGGTGGCCGTCACACGCCGTTCTTTACCAACTATCGTCCGCAGTTCTACTTCCGCACCACGGACGTGACCGGTATGGTCGCCCTTCCCGAAGGCACGGAAATGGTGATGCCGGGCGACAATATCTCGATGGAAGTCGAGCTGATTGCGCCAATCGCTATGGATGAAGGCCTGCGCTTCGCTATTCGTGAAGGCGGTCGCACCGTTGGTGCTGGCGTCGTCGCTAAAGTTATCGCTTAAAAGAAACGAGCATTCCCCGGACTTCGGGCTGGGGACGTTCAACTGGATTAGGTTCACCACATGGAACACCAGAATATTCGCATCCGTTTGAAGGCATTCGATCACCGCGTGCTGGATCAATCAGCTAGCGAGATTGTTAGCACGGCCAAGCGCACAGGCGCCGAAGTCCGTGGTCCGATCCCGCTTCCGACCCGGATCGAAAAGTTTACTGTTTTGCGCGGCCCGCACGTTGACAAAAAGTCACGCGAACAGTTCGAAATCCGCACGCACAAGCGCGTGTTGGACATTGTTGACCCTACACCACAGACCGTGGACGCGCTGATGAAGCTCGACCTCGCCGCCGGTGTGGATGTCGAAATTAAACTCTAACTTTATAAGCCCCGTTGAAAAGGCTTAGAAAGGGACCTATGCGTACCGGATTAATTGCCCAAAAGGTTGGTATGTCCCGCGTCTTCAAGGATGACGGAACACACGTTCCCGTTACCGTGTTGAAAGTGGACAACTGCCAAGTCGTGGCGCACAAGACTGACGAAAAGGACGGCTACACAGCCCTTCAACTCGGTGTCGGCGCTGCAAAAGCTAAACGTCTAACGAAGGCCCAGCGTGGGCATTTCGCTAAGGCTAAGGTTGAACCGAAGAAAAAGGTCGTGGAATTCCGCGTACCTGCAGATGCTCTTGTTGCCGTTGGCTCCGAGCTTTCCGCAAGCCACTTTGTTGGCGGACAGTTTGTTGACGTCACGGGCACTTCCATTGGTAAAGGTTTTGCCGGTGCCATGAAGCGTCACAACTTCGGCGGCTTGCGTGCTTCGCACGGTGTGTCTATTTCGCACCGTTCCCATGGTTCCACTGGTCAATGCCAGGACCCCGGTAAGGTGTTCAAAGGCAAGAAAATGGCTGGTCACATGGGTGCAGAGCGCGTCACCACGTTGAACCTTGAAGTTGTTTCGACCGATGAAGAACGCGGCCTGATCTTGGTTAAGGGCTCCGTGCCTGGCTCCAAGAGCGGTTGGGTTTTGGTTCGTGACGCTGTTAAACGCGTTGCCCCTGCTGATCTGCCTTTCCCCGCAGCTCTCAAAAGCGGTGCTGAAGAAGCTCCTGCTGTTGAAGCTCCGGCCGAAGAAGCGCCCGCCGTTGATACGGTCGGCGAAGGCGAGGCAAAGGAATAGATTATGAAACTTGACGTAATTAGCCTCGAAAACAAAAAGGCCGGCTCGGTCGACCTGGATGACACCATCTTTGGTGCTGACGTCCGTGCCGACCTTCTTGCCCGCGCCGTCAATTGGCAGCTTGCCAAGCGTCGCGCTGGCACCCACGCTGTAAAGGGCCGTTCCGACGTGTCCGGTGGTGGCAAGAAGCCCTTCAATCAGAAGGGCACCGGTTCCGCTCGTCAGGGTACTTCGCGTTCGCCCAAGCATCGTGGCGGCGGTATCGTCTTTGGTCCGACGCAGCGCTCTTACGAGCACAAGTTGCCGAAGAAGGTTCGCAAGCAGGCCCTGAGAACGGCCCTTTCGTCCAAGCAGGCTGAAGGCAAACTCGTTGTTCTCGACATCGCCGACATGAAGACACCGAAGACCGCCGACCTGACCAAGAAATTGGCCAAGTTGGGCTGGGGTTCGGTTCTGTTGATCGACGGTGCAATGGTGAACGAAAACTTCGCCCGCGCAGCCAGCAACATCATCGGTGTTGACGTGCTGCCAAGCCAGGGCGCCAACGTTTACGACATCTTGCGCCACGACACGCTCGTGCTCACCCAAGATGCCGTTGAAAAGCTGCAGGAGCGCCTGAAATGAGCATTAGTAAGGAACGCATGTACGAAGTCATTCGTCGTCCGCTGATCACGGAAAAAGCAACGCTGATGTCCGAGCACAACCAGGTTGCCTTTGAAGTCGCGATTGACGCGTCTAAACCGGAAATTCGTGAAGCAGTCGAAACGCTGTTCAAGGTTTCCGTGACGGGCGTCAATACCTTGGTGCAAAAGGGTAAGGTCAAGACTTTCCGCGGCCGTAAAGGCAAACGTGACGACAAGAAAAAAGCCGTTGTAACGCTAGCCGAGGGTCAGTCAATCGACGTGACCACCGGCGTCTAGGAAGAGGTTAACTGTAAGATGGCATTAAAACAGTACAAACCGACGACTCCAGGACGGCGTGGGCTCGTCACTGTAGATCGTTCGGGGCTTTATAAAGGCCAACCGGAAAAGGCGCTGACCGAAGGTCTGCGCAAGAACGGTGGACGTAATAATACTGGCCGCATCACTGCGCGCCGCATTGGTGGTGGCCACAAGCGCCGTTACCGCATCATCGATTTCAAGCGCAACAAGTTCGACGTTGTCGGCACTGTTGAACGCCTGGAGTACGATCCTAACCGCACCGCGTTTATCGCGCTGGTGTCCTACGCAGATGGCGAACGGGCTTACATCATTGCCCCGCAGCGTCTGGCCGAAGGTGACACGGTTGTGTCAGGTAAAAACGTAGACATCAAGCCTGGCAACGCATTGCCGCTAGCCAACATCCCCGTCGGTACCATCGTCCACAACGTGGAAATGAAGGTCGGCAAGGGCGGTCAGATAGCACGCAGCGCAGGCGGTTACGTACAGATCGTTGGTAAGGACCAAGGTTACGCTCAGATCCGCCTCATGTCTGGCGAACTGCGCATGGTTCGTTCCGAGTGCATGGCTACCATCGGTGCCGTGTCCAACCCGGACCAAAAGAACATCAAGCTTGGCAAGGCTGGGCGTAAGCGCTGGCTTGGCAAGCGTCCGAGTGTACGTGGCGTCGCCATGAACCCGGTCGATCACCCCCATGGCGGCGGCGAAGGCCGCACCTCGGGTGGTCGTCATCCGGTTTCACCGTGGGGCAAGCCGACCAAAGGCAAGCGTACCCGTAAGAACAAGAAGACGGACGCGCTCATCATGCGCCGCCGTCATAAGAAGTAGTAGGAGAGAACCGTGCCACGTTCCGTTTGGAAAGGTCCGTTTGTAGACGGCTATCTTCTGAAGAAGGCCGAAACTGCCCGTGCGTCTGGGCGTAACCAGGTTATCAAAATCTGGTCGCGTCGCAGCACCATTTTGCCGCAGTTCGTTGGTCTGACCTTCGGTGTCTACAATGGCAAAAAATTTATTCCCGTAAACGTGTCCGATGAAATGATCGGTCACAAATTCGGTGAATTTTCACCGACCCGTACCTACACGGGTCATATCGCCGACAAGAAGGGCAAGAGGGCATAATCATGGGTAAGAAAAGTGTAGCTCGCCCGTTCGCTGATAACGAAGCATTCGCCTTTGGCAAAATGATTCGCGTCAGCCCACAGAAGCTGAACCTGATTTGTGGCTCTATTCGCGGCAAAAGCTGCGAACACGCTCTCGGTCAGTTGACGTTCTCAAAGCGCCGTATCGCTGAAGACGTCAAAAAGCTTCTGGAATCGGCTATCGCAAATGCTGAAAACAACCATCAGCTGGACGTTGACCGTCTGTATGTGGCGGAAGCCACTGTCGGTCGCGCCATGGTGATGAAGCGTTGGCGTGCACGTGCACGTGGTCGCGTCGGCAGAATTCAAAAACCGTTCGCCAATCTGCGTTTGATTGTTCGTGAGCGCGAGGAGACCGTATAATGGGACACAAGATTAACCCGATCGGCTTCCGCCTTGGCATTAACAAAACGTGGGATTCCCGCTGGTATGCCGAAGACAATTACGCTGATCTGCTCCACGAAGATTTGAAGATCCGCAAGCACTTGAGCGACAAGCTCAGCGCCGCTAGCGTGTCCAAGATCATTATCGAACGTCCGGCCAAAAAGGCTCGCATCACCATTTACACGGCTCGTCCGGGTGTGGTGATCGGCAAGAAGGGCGCGGACATCGAAAAGCTTCGTCAAGACGTCGCCAAGATGACGAGCTCTGAAGTCAGCCTCAACATCGTTGAAATCCGCAAGCCGGAAATCGACGCTCAGTTGGTCGCCGATAACATTGCTCAGCAGCTTGAGCATCGTGTGTCCACTCGTCGTGCGTTGAAGCGTGCTGTTCAGAACGCCATGCGCACGGGTGCCGAAGGCATTCGCATCAACTGCGCCGGTCGTCTGGGCGGTGCGGAAATCGCACGGACCGTGTGGTACCGCGAAGGTCGTGTGCCGTTGCACACGCTCCGCGCCGACGTCGATTACGCCGTTGCCTCGGCACACACCACTTATGGGGTGTGCGGGATCAAGGTTTGGATCTATAAGGGTGAGATTCTTGCCCACGATCCGATGGCAACCGAAAAGCGCGCGCAGGCCCAACAGCCTGCTCGCTAAGTTAGACAACAAGAAGGTAGGGAAAGCATACAATGCTGAGCCCCAAACGTACTAAGTTTCGCAAAGCGCACAAAGGCCGCATCCATGGTGTAGCTAAGGGCGGATTTACTCTGAATTTCGGGTCGTATGGTCTTAAAGCCACGTCCCCGGAACGCGTGACTGCGCGTCAGATTGAAGCCGCTCGTCGCGCTATTACACGCCACATGAAGCGCGCCGGTCGTGTGTGGATCCGGATTTTCCCGGATGTGCCTGTGACCGCAAAGCCTGCCGAGGTTCGCCAAGGTAAGGGTAAGGGCTCCGTCGAATATTGGGCTTGTCGCGTGAAACCCGGCCGGATCATGTTCGAAGTCGATGGTGTTTCAAAGGACGTTGCAAAGCGCGCGTTCGAACTGGCAGCTGCAAAGCTTTCAGTGAGCACCCGATTTGTGACCCGCTTCGGTGAAGAGGACTAATGCAATGAAAGCGACCGATCTTCGCACCCAGAGCAACGACGAGCTCAAGCAGCAGCTGGTGGACCTTCGTAAAGAGTCCTTCAACCTGCGTTTTCAGGCCGCTAGTGGCCAGCTCGAAAACAACGCACGCAAGAACATCATCCGTAAGGATATTGCGCGTATCAAGACCATACTCGGTGAGCGCGTTACCAGCGCCATCGCGTCGTAAGGAGAACGAGAATGCCTAAACGTGTTCTTCAGGGCGTTGTGGTGAGCGACAAACAGGACAAGACTGTCACTGTTCTGGTCGAACGCCGCGTTATGCACCCGATCTATAAGAAATACGTGCGCAAATCTAAGAAGTACGCCGCGCACGACGAGACCAACACCGTGAAAGAAGGGGAAATCATCCGCATCCGCGAGTGCCGCCCTCTTTCGAAGCGTAAATCTTGGGAAGTTGTCACTGAGTCTGCTTGAGAACGTAGGTTTTCAAACAGAGACCGTGACACGAAAAAAGGACTAAGTCATGATTCAGGTTGAATCCAATCTGGAGGTTGCTGACAATTCGGGCGCACGCCGGGTGCAATGCATCAAGGTGTTAGGCGGCTCGAAGCGTAGGTATGCCTCCGTCGGCGACGTAATCGTCGTCTCCGTGAAGGAAGCCATTCCCCGCGGACGCGTAAAAAAGGGTGACGTGCACCGCGCTGTTGTGGTGCGCACGGCTAAGGACATTCAACGTTCCGACGGCCAGGCCATCCGCTTCGATTCCAACGCAGCGGTCTTGATCAACAAGACCGGCGAACCCATCGGCACCCGTATCTTCGGCCCGGTGACCCGCGAACTGCGCGCTAAGAAGTACATGAAAATCATCTCTCTTGCGCCCGAGGTGCTCTAATGGCTAGCAAAATCAAAAAAGGCGACAAGGTCGTGGTCCTTACGGGCCGCTCCAAGGGCCAAACCGGCGAAGTTCTCGGCATCAATCCGACTGAGAACCGCGCTACCGTGCAGGGCGTGAATATGGTGAAGCGCCATACCCGCCCGACCCAGAGCAACGAAGGCGGTATTATTGAGAAAGAGTCTCCAATTCATCTTTCCAATATTGCGCACATCGATCCTAAGGACGATAAGCCGACGCGTGTGGGTTTTAAAGAAATCGACGGTCGCAAGGTGCGTTTTGCTAAACGCTCCGGCGAAGCTTTGGATTAAGGAAGGGCTGATACGATGTCACGCTTAAAGCAAGTGTATACCGACCAGATCGTTCCAGCCATGCAGGAGGAGTTTAGCTACTCCAACCCTATGCAGGTTCCCAAGCTGGATAAGATCGTTATCAACATGGGTGTTGGTGAAGCGTCCCAAGATAAGAAGAAAATCGAAGGACCTCTCGCCGACATGACTTTGATCGCAGGCCAAAAGCCCGTGACCACTCGCGCTAAGAATTCCATCGCTGGGTTCAAGCTGCGCGAAGAAATGGTTATCGGCTGTAAGGTCACGTTGCGCAAAGACCGGATGATGGAATTTCTCGACCGTCTGGTAAACATCGCGCTGCCGCGCGTTCGCGATTTCCGCGGCGTCAACGGCAAGGGCTTTGATGGCAATGGCAACTTCGCCATGGGCCTAAAGGAGCAGCTCGTCTTCCCCGAAATCGACTACGATAAAGTCGATAAAGTCCGGGGCATGGACATTGTGATCTGCACCACTGCCAAGACCGACGCGGAAGCAAAATCTTTGTTACGCGCATTTAACATGCCGTTTGCAGGCGAAGCTGGAGGCAATCAGTAATGGCTAAATCAAGCTCTATCGAACGCAACCAGAAGCGCGAGCGTCTGGCTAAGAAATTCGCCGCAAAGCGTGCGCGCCTGAAAGTTCAAGCAAAGGACGATAGCTTGTCCATGGAGGAGCGTTTCGAAGCGCGCCTCAAGCTTTCTGAACTTCCGCGCAACTCTGCGCCGAACCGCATTCGCCTGCGCTGTGGCCTGACTGGCCGTCCGCGCGGTAATTATCGTAAATTTAAGCTCTCGCGCATCGCACTGCGTGATCTGGCTTCGGCGGGTATGATCCCCGGCGTCGTCAAGTCGAGCTGGTAAGGAGACAGACGCATGTCCATGTCAGATCCTTTGGGTGATATGCTGACCCGCATTCGTAACGGTCAGATGGCTAAGAAGTCCTCTGTTGTTGCGCCCGCTTCTAAACTGCGTAGCAATGTGCTTGACGTTCTCAAGCGCGAAGGCTTTATCCGCGGCTTTGAAGAGGTTCAGTGTAGCCCCGGTATCCGTGAGATCAAAATCGAACTCAAGTATTTTGAAGGCGCACCTGCCATTCAAGAAATCGCGCGCGTGTCTAAACCAGGCCGTCGTGTGTACTCGAAGATTAAAGATCTCTCCAACGTCTATAATGGCCTTGGCATTTCAATCATTTCAACTCCCCGTGGCGTCATGTCTGACGCTGAGGCCCGTGAGGCCAACGTGGGTGGTGAAGTGCTCTGCCAAGTCTTTTAAGAGGGGTACTGAATTATGTCTCGTATCGGTAAAAACCCTGTGCAGGTTCCTGATGGTGTTGACGTTGTCGTCACCGGCCAGAACGTAACCGCCAAGGGTAAACTGGGCGAATTGTCCGCATCGTTCACCGACGATGTTGTTATTGCGCTCGACGGCAACGTGGTTACTGTTGCCCCTCGTGAAGGCGCATCGCGCGCGAAGCAAATGTGGGGGATGTCGCGCACTGTCATCGCCAACTTGGTTGAAGGCGTTGCAAACGGCTTTACCAAACAGTTGCAGATCAGCGGTGTCGGTTATCGCGCCCAAGTGCAGGGTAAAGACCTCGTGTTGCAGCTCGGCTTCAGCCACGAAATTCGTTACACCATGCCCGCAGGCATTGACATTAAATGTCCGGACCAGACCACAGTTGATATCAGCGGCGCTGATAAGCAAAAGGTTGGTCAGGTAGCTGCTGAAATTCGCAGCTATCGTCCGCCCGAGCCTTACAAAGGCAAGGGTGTGCGTTACGCCGGTGAGTTCATCGTGCGTAAAGAAGGCAAGAAGAAGTAAGGCAGGATCATGGCAAACCCTAAACAACTATTCGAGCGTCGCAAGCAACGTGCTCGCACATCGATCGCCAAGAAGGCCGCAGGGCGTCCGCGTCTTTCGGTGTTCCGTTCCGGGCGTTATATCTACGCCCAGATTATCGACGACCTCAAAGGCCACACACTGGCTTCTGCGTCCAGCCTCGAGGCTGACGTTAAGTCAAAGGTCAAGTCGACGGCAAATTCCGAGGCGGCTGCGGCTGTCGGCAAAACTGTTGCCGAACGCGCCATCAAAGCTGGTGTCACCGACGTGGTCTTCGACCGCGGTGGCTACAGATATCACGGCCGGGTCAAAGCCCTGGCAGAAGCCGCCCGCGAAAGCGGCTTGGCGTTCTAAGGAGAAGATCAGATGAACCAACCCGCTCCACAAAAGCGCGAACGTCCGCGCGGTGACCGCCCTCGTGGTGGTCGTGACCGTGAAGAATCCGATCTGGTCGAACGCCTGGTAGGCATCAACCGCGTCGCGAAGACCGTTAAGGGTGGCCGCAACTTCTCGTTTGCCGCTCTGGTCGTCGTCGGTGACGGCAAAGGCCGTGTCGGTTTCGGTACCGGTAAAGCCCGCGAAGTTCCGGAAGCCATTCGCAAGGGCACCGATAACGCAAAGAAGAACATGATCCGCGTGCCGCTGCGTGAAGGCCGCACCCTGCATCATGACATTGAAGGTCACTTTGGCGCAGGCCACGTGGTCTTGCGTAGCGCGCCCGCTGGTACCGGCGTTATTGCCGGTGGCCCCATGCGTGCCATCTTCGAAAGCATGGGTGTTCAAGACGTTGTGACCAAGTCCAACGGTTCCCAGAACCCCCACAACATGATCAAGGCAACCTTTGATGCGCTGTCTCGCAGTGCATCCCCGCGTTCCGTGGCAGCTCGCCGCGGTCTCAAAGTGAGCGACATTATCGGTCGCCGCGGTGATAAGGAAGGCAAGGAATAATCCAATGGCCGCCACCAAAAAAACCGTAACGGTAACCCAGACCGGTAGCCCCATCGGCCGCCCGAAGGATCAGCGCGAGACCCTCAAGGGCCTCGGTCTGAACAAAATGAATCGCACCCGTGAACTGGAAGACACACCTTCCGTACGCGGCATGATCAACAAAGTCGCGCACTTGATTCGCGTCGAGGAAGCTGGCTAACGCCACTTTGTTGCATAGGGATAAGAAAATGAACCTTAACGAAATCCGCGACAACGCTGGTTCCACCAAGAACCGTAAGCGTATCGGCCGTGGCATTGGCTCGGGTACCGGTAAAACCGGTGGCCGTGGTGTCAAAGGCCAGAAATCACGCTCGGGCGTGTCCTTATTGGGCTTTGAAGGCGGGCAGATGCCTTTGTATCGCCGTCTGCCAAAGCGTGGCTTCAACAACATCTTCGCCAAGTCTTTCGCCGCCTTTAACATCGGTGATTTGCAAAAGGCCGTGGATGCCAAGAAGCTCGACGCTAAGTCTGTCGTCAACGAAGCTGCCTTGCGTGAAGCAGGGATGTTGAAAGGCCGTTATGACGGCGTGCGCATCCTGGCGCGCGGCGACTTGAGTGCCAAGTTGAACATCGAAGCTGCTGGTGCGTCCAAGGCTGCTATTGCTGCCGTCGAAAAGGCTGGTGGCTCGATCGCTATCGCAGCCCCTAAGGCACCTGTTGCCCAAAAGAAGACGGCTTAGCTTTAAGAACCCTAAAGCCCCTCGGGGCGGAGACGAAGATAGATGGCATCGACTGCCGACAAAGTAGCCCGTAATTCGAATTTTGGTGCCTTCCAGAAGGCCACCGAACTTCAAAAGCGTATTTGGTTTACCCTGGGCGCATTGATTGTGTACCGGTTGGGGACGTACATACCCCTTCCGGGCATCAATTCTGGTGCGCTTGAGAATCTGTTTAACCAGAACGCTGGCGGCCTGCTTGGCATGTTCGATATGTTCACCGGTGGTGCGCTGTCGCGTATGACCATCTTCGCCTTGAATATTATGCCGTACATTTCGGCTTCTATTATTATGCAGTTGATGACGGCCATTTCTCCGTCGTTGGAGCAGATGAAGAAGGAAGGCGAAAGCGGGCGCAAAAAGATCAACCAATACACCCGCTATTTGACCGTGCTGATCACCGTGATGCAGGCTTATGGCATCTCGGTCGGTCTGGAAAGCATGGCCAGCGGCGTGGTTATGGAAGGTGGTTGGTTCTTCCGCTTCACCACCGTGGTGACGCTGACCGGCGGCACCATGTTCTTGATGTGGTTGGGCGAACAGATCACCCAGCGCGGCGTCGGCAATGGTATTTCTTTGATTATCTTCACCGGCATCGTCGCTAACCTGCCGTCGGCGGTTGCGGGTACGTTGGAACTGGGGCGCACAGGCGCGCTTAGCACCGCATTCATCCTTGGCTTGATTGTCATGGTGGCGGCCGTGATCTTCCTCATTGTGTACGTGGAACGCGCTCAGCGCCGCATTATCGTGCAGTATCCAAAACGTCAGCAGGGCAACCGTCAGACCGGCGGCGAAAGCACACACTTGCCGTTGAAGATCAACACCGCAGGCGTGATTCCGCCGATTTTCGCAGGCTCGATCTTAGGCCTTCCGGTCACCATCCTTGGCTTTAGTGCCGCGGGGCAGGGGCCTGAGTGGATCACCACCTTCACCGCGATGATGGGTCGTGGCCAGCCGGCCTACCTGATCATCTATGTCGTGATGATCGTGTTCTTCGCCTTTTTCTACACCGCTGTTGTCTTCAATCCGAGCGACACGGCCGACAATTTGAAGAAATACGGCGGCTTCGTGCCGGGCATCCGTCCGGGTAAGAATACCTCTGAATACCTGGACAAGGTTCTGACGCGATTGACCGTGGTGGGCGCTGCTTACCTGTCGGCGATCTGTTTGCTGCCGGAAATCCTCATGTCCAAATACTCGGTACCGTTTTACTTTGGTGGTACGTCATTGCTGATCGTGGTCACCGTGACCATGGATACGGTCACTCAGATCCAGTCCCATATGATGGCGCACCAGTACGAGGGCTTGATCAAGAAAGCGAAGCTTCGGGGGAGGCGTTAAGGGATGAACATTATATTATTGGGCCCACCGGGCTCTGGTAAAGGCACCCAGGCTAAGCGCTTGGAAGAAAAATTCAATATTGTCCAGCTATCCACTGGGGAAATGCTGCGCGCCGAGGTGGCGTCGGGAAGCACCATTGGCAAGCAGGCTAAAGACGTTATGGAATCCGGCGGATTGGTCTCCGATGAGATGATCATTGGTATGATTTCTAGCCGCGTGGATCACGACGATTGCAAGAACGGTTTCATCCTTGACGGCTTCCCGCGCACCGTGCCCCAAGCGGAAGCTTTGGGTGAGATGCTGTCTGAAAAGTCCCTTAAACTCGATCACGTGATGGAGTTGACGGTGGACGATGAAGCTATGGTCGAACGCATCTGCGGTCGCTATACCTGTACCAAATGCGGGGCTGGCTATCACGATTCGTTCCAAAAACCCGCTACCGAAGGCGTTTGCGATAAGTGCGGCAGCACAGAGTTTACCCGCCGCGCTGATGATAACGAAGAAACCGTACGCGCTCGGCTCAAAGCCTACCACGTACAAACCGCGCCCATTTCCACGTTTTACGCGGAAATCGGGATTTTAAAGCAAGTTGACGGTATGTCCGCGATCGATGAGGTCACCCGTCAACTCGAGAACATTGTTGGTTGAAAGACTTCGTATTGACTTGAGGGCGTGAATTCTTATAATCGCGCCTCTTCACCCCTCTAGACAAGACGAAGCCTTTGAAATCCAAAGGCTAAGGAGTTATAGCTTTGGCTCGAATCGCTGGCGTAAACATTCCGACCTCTAAAAGGGTCGTGATCGCGCTCACATACATCCACGGAATCGGCAACACCAAGGCACAGTCTATCTGTGCCAAAGTGGGTATCCCCGCCGAACGCCGCGTTAATCAGCTCACGGATGACGAAGTCATCAAAATCCGTGAAACCATCGACACCGATTTTCAGGTCGAAGGTGACCTGCGTCGTGAAGTCGCTATGAACATCAAGCGTTTGATGGATCTTGGCTGCTATCGTGGACTGCGCCATCGTCGTGGTCTTCCGGTTCGCGGTCAACGGACCAGCACCAACGCACGCACCCGCAAAGGCCCCGCAAAGGCCATTGCCGGCAAAAAGAAATAAGGGCTGAGTTATGGCTAAGGCTACCGCACCGCGTACCCGCAAGCGCGAACGCAAGAACATCGCCTCTGGCGTTGCTCATGTGAACGCGACGTTCAACAACACCATGATCACCATCGCTGATGCTCAAGGCAATTCCATTGCCTGGTCTTCTGCTGGCGCTCAGGGCTTTAAGGGGTCGCGCAAATCGACCCCTTACGCTGCCCAGATGGCCGCCGAAGACGCTGGCAAGAAGGCGATGGACCATGGCATGCAAACTCTGGAAGTTCAGGTCAAGGGCCCCGGCTCAGGACGTGAATCGGCGTTGCGTGCATTGCAGACGGTTGGTTTCACCATCACGTCTATTCGCGATGTAACTCCGATCCCGCACAACGGTTGCCGCCCGCGTAAACGCCGTCGCGTTTAAGAGGGCGGTCCGTTTAACGGATCAATGGTTGTCTGGTGAATAGGCCAGATGACAAATATGTGTGGGACCGGCCTACCTGAGTTGGTCGTCCCTATATTTATAATGTGCCGGACGTGAGGTCACACCCGTGATTCAAAAAAATTGGCAAGAACTGATCAAGCCGACGAAGCTAGAAGTTGTGTCGGGGCATGATGCCTCGCGCACCGCAGTGATCGTCGCTGAACCGTTAGAACGCGGCTTTGGCCTGACTTTGGGCAATGCGCTGCGTCGCATCTTGTTGTCTTCGCTACGTGGCGGTGCCGTTACCGCTATCCACGTTGATGGCGTGCTGCACGAATTTTCGTCCATCCCGGGCGTTCGTGAAGACGTGACGGACATCATCCTCAACATCAAGTCACTCGGTCTGAAAGTTCATTCCGAAGGCAAGCGTAAGATGAGCCTGACGGTCGACAAGCCGGGCGCAATTACCGCCGGTATGATCGACACCGGATCCGAAATCGAAGTGATGGACCCAGACCTGATCCTCTTCCACCTGGACGAGGGCAAGAAGGTCAACATGGAGTTTACCGTCGAAACCGGCAAAGGTTATGTGACGGCTTCTGAAAACCGCCCCGAGGACCCGCCCATTGGCTTGGTTCCTATCGATTCGGTTTTCTCGCCCGTGCGCAAGGTTAGCTACAAGGTCGACAACACCCGCGTGGGTCAGGAAACTGACTTGGATAAGTTGACTTTGGAAGTTCACACCAACGGTTCGGTGACCCCGGACGATGCCGTGGCCCTGGCCGCACGCATCCTCCAGGAACAGCTGCGCTTGTTCGTGAACTTTGAAGAACCTGAAGCCGCCAAGGCCGAAGAAGATCTGCGTGAAGAGCTGCCGTTCAACAAGAACCTGCTGCGCAAAGTCGATGAACTTGAACTGTCGGTCCGTTCGGCCAATTGCCTTAAGAACGACAACATCATCTATATCGGCGACCTCGTTCAAAAGAGCGAAGCCGACATGCTGCGCACCCCGAACTTCGGCCGCAAATCCTTGAACGAGATTAAGGAAGTGTTGTCGCAGATGGGCCTGCACTTGGGCATGGAAATCCCCAATTGGCCGCCCGAGAATATCGAGGACTTGGCTAAGCGTTTGGAAGAGCCTTACTAGGCTCTTCCTTTCTACCCCCCGGGCCCATGCCCGGTTGCGAGAAGTGGGCCGTACTGGCTCTAACCTGTCGTACCCGTTATTTAAGCGAGGCGGCAGGTTTTGCAATCTGACCCTTATGGGCAGGACTTTATAAAGGAGAGACCGTTATGCGACACGGAAGACGTCTACGTAAACTGAACCGCACAGCCAGCCACCGTAAGGCTATGTTTTCAAACATGGCGGTGTCTATTTTGACCCACGAGCAGGTCAAAACCACCCTGCCTAAAGCTAAAGAAATGCGCGCCATCGTCGATAAGATGATCGGTCTTGCAAAACGCGGCGACCTGCACGCCCGCCGTCAGGCTTTTGCCTATCTGCGCGACGAAGCCGCTGTTGCGAAGCTGTTTTCCGTTTTGGGTGAGCGCTACAAAGAACGCCCGGGCGGTTACACCCGCGTTCTTAAGGCAGGTTTCCGCTATGGCGACGCCGCCCCAATGGCCTACATCGAATTGGTGGACCGCGATCCGGCTGCCAAGGGTGCTGAAGACAAAGCCCGCGTCGCAGCCGAAATCGCTGCCGCTGAAGACTAAAAACGTCTGCTCTGCACAATGCAAAGGGGTGGCCTATTGGGCTGCCCCTTTATTTTGTCTGTCGGTATGCTAAAAATACAGGTGACCTGGAAAGACTCATACGGCGTATGCGCCGGACTGGAATCTCTATGATGGTTGATGCTCCGCGCTCCGATCCGCTCAGTGATCGTCTTCATCATTTACATGAAGAGGTCAAAGGCTGGCTGCCCAGCATCAATCGCATTTCGGTCGCTTTATACGATCACCAAACCGGGCTGTTGAAGACCTTCGTCAATTCTACCGACGACGGCAACCCCCTGGACCATTATGAGACCGAACTTGTCAAGGTTTCGTCGTTGCAAGAGTTGGCCGATAGCCATCTATCGCGCACCATCAACGACCTGACGGTGCTGGCCGCAGGGAACAGTGAGCACACCCGCAAGATACTCTCCAAGAGCTACCTTGCCAGCCACACCGTGCCCATCGTGCACAACGACGAATTTTATGGATTTGTATTTTTCAACGCCTCGGAAAAAGACTATTTCACCGATGTTGTGGTGCAGAACGTCGGCGTTTACGCGCAGCTGGTAGGGCTTTTATGTATTACCGAATTCACGGCTTTACGCACCTTGCGGGCGGCCGTTAAGACGGCTCGCGAAATTAGCCAGTTCCGTGACGAGGAAACCGGCCAGCATTTGGTTCGCATGGCGAACTTCTCCCGCGTGATCGCATTAGATATGGCCGTCACGAAGGGCCTCAGCGACGAATACATCGAATTCTTGTATAATTTCGCGCCCCTGCATGACATCGGCAAGATCGCCATCCCCGACAACATTTTGTTGAAAGAAGGCAAGCTTTCCACCGAAGAGCGCACAGTTATGCAAACCCACGTCAGCAAGGGTACGGAAATCATCACAAATATGATTGCGGGCTTTCACATGGAGAACGTACCGAAAATTGACATGCTCTCAAACATCGTTATGTGCCATCATGAGGCCATGGACGGAAGCGGTTACCCGCGTGGTCTTGTGGGCGACGATATTCCCTTGGAAGCGCGCATCACGACGGTGGCTGATGTGTTTGATGCGTTGACCAGTGTCCGGCCCTATAAACAAGCGTGGAGCAACGACGAGGCGTTCCGCTTCCTCGAAGAAAAAAGCCCCCATATATTTGACGTTGAGTGTGTCGCCGCCCTGGTCCGTCAACGTGACAAGGTTGAGGAAATCCAAAAGAAATTCCATGAAGACGTATTTGGTTAAACGCTTAAGCATTTGCATGCTCTGCCTCGCGGTGTCGCCGCTGTTCGCTGCGCCTGTGTTCGCTGGGGACATATTGCCTCAAGACAAGGCAGTCCCTCAAACGAAGGCCCAGGTGCAACTGTCCTATGCGCCGCTGGTGAAAAAAACAGCGCCCGCAGTGGTCAACGTCTATACCGCAAAGACGGTGCGCACGCGTCAAGTGCAACCGCTGTTTAACGATCCTTTTTTCCGCCAGTTTTTCGGCGACCAAATGCGCCGCACCGTGCCGGGGCCAAAGCGCAAGGTGCAGAACGCGCTGGGCTCGGGCGTCATCATCGGCAACGACGGTGTCATCGTCACCAATAACCACGTCATCGAGGGTGCGGATGAAATCAAGGTGGTGCTTTCTGATCGGCGCGAGTTTTCCGCCCGTATTATCGGTCGCGACCAACGGACCGATATCGCGGTGTTGAAGATCGATGCCAAAGACGAGGAGCTGCCATTCTTACGCTTAAGCGATTCCGATCAATTGGAGATCGGTGATCTGGTGCTGGCCATCGGCAACCCGTTCGGCGTGGGACAGACGGTTACCAGCGGCATCGTTTCGGCCATGGCACGCAACAATGTTGGGGTATCTGACTTAAATTCGTTTATTCAGACCGATGCCGCTATCAACCCCGGGAATTCCGGCGGTGCGCTGGTCGATATGCAGGGCCGTCTGGTGGGGGTGAACACGGCCATATTTAGCAAATCTGGCGGATCCCTGGGGATTGGCTTTGCGATCCCCGTCAACATGGTGTCCCACGTCGTGAAAAGCCTGCTGACGTCGGGCAATGTGGTGCGTCCATGGTTGGGGGCGTCGGGGCAAAACGTCACCGCAGACATCGCCCAAGCGCTGGGCATGAAGCGTCCCTATGGCATCATGGTGACCTCGGTGCATGAGCTGGGCCCGGCCAAGCGTGTCGGCATCAAGGTGGGCGACGTGCTTCTGTCCATTAACGACCATGAACTCGACGACGTTCAAGATCTGCGCTTTCGCATCGCCACCCAATCGGTGGGGACGGTGATCCACGTGGCGGCGATGCGCCAAGGCGGACAGGTGCTGCTGGACGTAAAGCTGGACGCCCCGCCGGAAATACCTAAGCGCGATGAGACCGTGTTGCAGGGGCGCCATCCGTTTGGTGGCGCACGGGTGGCGAACCTATCGCCCGCCCTGGCCGACCAGCTGGGGTTGCCCCACGCCATGGCCGGAGTGATCATTGTACAGCTAAGCCGCACCGCCAGCGCCGCCCGGCTGGGCATGGAACCCGGCGACATTGTGCGGAAAATAAACGGCGAGCCGGTGACCGACGTGGCTCAACTGGCAGAGATGGTGAAAAACCCGCGCTCAGGATGGCTGATCGTTCTGGAACGCGGTGGGCGCGCCATGAACTTGGTGGTCAGGTGATGAACTGATGGCCACCTTGTTCGAGGACCAAGCCCCACGCCCCTTGGCCGACCGCTTGCGACCGGAAAGCTTGGCCGAAGTGGTGGGCCAGGGGCATCTGCTGGCCGAAGATGGGCCGCTGGGACGCATGGTGAAGGCCGAACGCCTCTCCAGCATGGTCTTGTGGGGGCCGCCCGGCACCGGCAAGACCACTATTGCGCGCCTGTTAGCTCTGCACACCAAACTGTACTTTGAACCCCTGTCAGCGGTGTTTTCCGGAGTAGCGGACTTAAAGAAGGTCTTTGCCCGCGCCCGTGAACGGCGTGAGGCGGGGCAGGGTACGCTGTTGTTCATTGACGAGGTACACCGCTTTAACAGAGCGCAGCAAGACGGCTTCCTACCCTATGTGGAAGACGGCACGGTGATCTTGGTCGGTGCCACCACGGAAAACCCCTCGTTCGAGCTGAACCCCGCCCTGTTGTCGCGTGCCCAGGTGCTGGTACTCAACCGCTTGGACGATCACGCGTTGGAAGAACTGTTGGTGCGTGCCGAAGACGAAACCGGCAAGGCCTTGGCCGTGGATTTAGATGCCCGCGCCGCGCTGCGCGCCATGGCCGACGGCGATGGACGCTATTTGCTCAACATGGCCGAGGAACTGTTCCAGTTGGCCGAAGGCGAGGGGGTGTTGAGCACCCAAGACTTAGCCCGCGTGGTGCAAAAGCGCGTGCCGCTCTATGACAAATCGCAAGAGGGTCACTACAACCTGATCTCGGCGCTGCACAAATCGCTCAGGGGTTCCGACACCGACGCGGCGCTTTATTGGTTTGCCCGCATGCTGGATGGCGGCGAAGATCCGCACTTCATCGCCCGGCGTCTGACGCGCTTTGCCTCCGAAGACATTGGCTTGGCCGATCCGAACGCCATGCCCCAGGCCATCGCCGCGTGGCAGGCCTTTGAACGCTTAGGGTCGCCAGAAGGCGAATTGGCGCTGGCGCAATTGGTGATCTATCTCGGCACCGCACCGAAATCCAATGCCGCCTATATGGCGGAAAAGGCCGCCAAGCGTGCGGCTAGGGAAACAGGCTCCATAGCGCCGCCCAAACACATCCTCAATGCGCCCACGTCCATGATGAAGGATTTGGGTTATGGTAAGGGTTATGAATACGACCATGACGCCGAGCGCGGCTTTTCGGGGCAGAACTACTTTCCCGACGAAATGAGCCGCCAGCGTTTCTATAACCCCAAAGAAGTTGGTTTCGAGCGTGACATTCAAAAGCGTTTAGCCTATTGGGACAAGCTACGGCGCGCCCGACCGGACGGCCTTGAAGGGAATGACGAATGAACCCGCAATTGATTATGTTTGTCGGCCTCGGCGGGGCCTTAGGTGCCATGGGGCGCTTTTTGGTGATGAGCTGGGTGGGACACTTTACCCACACCGGCTTTCCCTGGGGCACGCTGACCGTCAACGTGCTGGGCGCGTTCGTGCTGGGCGCTGTGTTGGAGCTGTCGGCGCTGACTTGGTCGCCAAGCCCCGAGGTCCGCGCCATGGTGGTGGTCGGCGGGCTGGGCGCGTTTACCACCTTTTCCACGTTTTCCATGGATTTGTATTACCTGATCGACCGCGGCGCTATTGTTAACGCCGCTGTGTACGCCATGGGCAGCGTTTTAGTCTGTTTGGTGGCGTTTTGGGCCGGTCTCAGCCTGTTGCGCGTGGTTTTGTCATGAGTGGGGTCAAAACGGTCACCATTGGCCCTTTGGGGGGCGGAGAACGACTTGATAAGTGGTTTAAGAACCATTATCCGGGCTTGAGCTTCGGACGGCTGCAAAAATTGCTGCGCAAGGGCGAAGTGCGCGTCGACGGCAAGCGGATCAAGGACGCTAAGGTTATCTTGCAGGAAGGCCAGACCCTGCGCGTGCCGCCGTTGGACAAGGAAAAGACATCACACGCCCCCAAGGCCGTGCCCGACCGGGTCAGCGACGCGGATGCCGACCTTATTCAGGCCTGTGTGCTGCACAAAGACGATCACGTCCTTATTCTCAACAAGCCCGCCGGTTTGGCGGTGCAGGGCGGTAGCGGTACGACGCGCCACGTGGACGGTATGCTCGACGCCCTCAAATTCGGGTTTTCCGATCGCCCGCGCTTGGTGCATCGCCTCGATAAGGACACCTCTGGCCTGTTGGTTCTGGCGCGCACGCAAAGTGCCGCGCGCCAACTCACCGAAGCCTTTCGATCTAAAGACGTGCGCAAAGCCTATTGGGGGATCGTCGTGGGTATACCCGAGCGCGAGCAGGGACGGGTCGATTTGCCGCTGGGTAAGCGCGGTTCTTCGGGCGGCGAACGCATGGTCGTGGACGAATTAGAAGGTAAGCACGCGGTGACCCTGTTCAAGATCGTCGACAAAGCCGGACGGCGCGCGTGTTGGGTGGAAATGGAGCCCATCACCGGGCGCACCCACCAATTGCGCGTACATATGGAAGCCATCGGCACCCCCATTCTTGGCGATGGCAAGTACGGCGGGTCTGAGGCTTTTCTCACCGGGGCAGAGATCGCCCCTCAACTGCATCTGCACGCCCGTGCGATCCGCTTTCCCCACCCCGGCGGCGGCCTTTTCACCATCACGGCGCCCTTGTCCGAACACATGAAGGCTACTTGGGCTTATTTGGGCTTCGACGAGGCCCAAGCTCCCGAACCGTTTATCGACGACGTCTAGTCGCCACGTCATTTTGTGTTGCCGCAATATGCGAATGATTTGCAGCGTGCAAAAAATGGTCCGCCGTGTGTCTCGATGGCGACGTCTTGGTATTCCAGTAATGATTTGATTTATAGACATAAATTTTACGTCATCACGTTCATGTGAAGACCGTAAACATGGCACGTCCATTGCTTCGTCTAGGGAACCCTCAAAGACGGAGACAGTTGATGACCCGCACTCAAATCCAAAACAAATACCGCGCAAATGTTCAGGCGATCTCCAAAGCTAGGGTCGCGCATGATTCTCACGTAATTTTCATCTCCTGGATCTTGTTTTTGCCCCTGTTTCTATCCCTGGCCATGGTGTCCCAGGCCCGGGCAGACACAGCACCCGCTGAGCAGGTCGCGGTATTGCCTTCGGCACCAGTGTTGATCAGTGGCACGTGCCAAAATGGCACCGTCATCTTCACGGTTCAGAACAAAGCCAGGGCGTGGGCTGCACGTGGGTGGCTGCAGATAACCGACGCCACTTCAGGGCGGACGCTGCGCAAACGCCACATGGCCTTAGGCGATAACCAGACGGCTCGTTTTCGCATTCAATCGGACGAAGCTGACACGCACCGCTACCGTGTGGCGGTGGTGTTGCCCGGACAATCCATGACCCGAGTGAGGAGCTTTGCCGGACGCTGCGTGCAGGCACCGAAGTCCGAGCGCATGGCACAGCGTTGATAATTCCTGAAAATCCGTCCACAGTGTCCTCGCCAGACGCATTGCCAGGACGCCGGGGGGACCGGCAACGGATTTTATGAGAATTTTATTAGTCGAAGATAACTTGCGCCTTTCCACCTTTGTGCGCCGCGGTCTTGAAAACGAGGATTTTATCGTGGACGGCGTGGGTACCCTGTGTGATGCCGAGGCGGCCATTGAGACCGCCCCGTATGACGCGGTGGTTTTGGATTTAGGGCTGCCCGACGGCGACGGACTAGATCTGTTGAAGAATCTGCGTGCGGCGGGAAATAGCGTGCCGGTGCTGGTTCTGACCGCGCGCGACGATGTGGACGACCGGGTGCGGGGGCTGAATGCCGGGGCGGACGACTACATGCTTAAACCGTTTGCGGTCGAAGAACTCACCGCGCGGTTGCGCGCCTTGTTGCGCCGCCCCGACGGGGCGTTGGGGCTGAGCCTCACCGCGGGCAACATCACCTTCGACACCACCGCTCGCGAAGTGCGTGTGGGCAACCAGCGGATCAAAATTTCACGGCGCGAAATGGGCGTGTTGGAGCAACTGATGCGCCGCGCCGGACGCGTGGTGCCAAAAGATATCCTGGAAAGCAAACTTTACGGCTTTGACGAAGATGTCTCGTCGAACTCTCTGGAGGCCAACATCTCACGCCTGCGCAAGCGGTTGATCCAGGTCAATGCCTCGGTCAGCATCCATACTTTGCGTGGCGTGGGTTACCTGTTGTCGGATGGAAATGACGGATGAAACGTCGCAATTTGATCATTTTTTACGCCCTGGCAAGCCTGCTCATTATTTTTGCTCTGGCGACTAGCTGGGAGTTCGGGCTGGAGCTGGGAGGTTGGCTTCCTTCCGACTTAGTCCACCAAAATGAAAGCACGGCGTCGCACTGGGTGCATGTGGCGATCAATACCGCGTTTGCGGCGCTGGCGTTGGCCATCATGTCGCTGCTCACCCGGCGCTTGTTACACGAACTGGCGGATAAGGAGGCCACCTTGCAAAGGGCCGAAGGCGAGCGCCGGAATTTTTCCGCCGACACCGCGCACGAACTGCGCACGCCGCTGGCGGTGCTGCGCGCGCACCTCGATAGCTTGGGCGATAGCGAGACCACGCGGCAACTGTCCCAGGACGTGGACCACGTCACGCGTATTCTGGAACAGATGCTGGTCAAATCGCGCATCGAGGCCATCGCCGTTAAGCCCGATGAACAGGCAGACCTGTCCCAGATAGCCATCGAAATGGCTGCGTATTTGGCACCGTTGGTGATTAAGGAAGGGCGTTCCATAGAGGTTCTGGGGGCGGACCAGCCCTTGATGGTCAACGGCAACCGATTCGCCCTGGAACAGGCTTTGCGCAATCTGGTGGAAAACGCCATCAAGTATTCGGCGCGCGGTTCCACCATCACCATAGATGTGATGGGCGCGGTGAACGGTAACGGTCCCTGTATGCGTGTTATCGATCATGGCCGTGGTGTGCCGCCCGAAGACCGCGAATTGATCTTTGAGAGGTTTCATCGCGCCGACCAGCGGGGGTCGGGGTCGGGACTGGGATTGTTCATTGTGCGCCGGGTCGCCGAATCCCATGGTGGGCATGTAATGGTCGGCGATGCGCCCGGGGGGGGCGCAATGTTTACCGTTCAGTTCCCCCGCAGCGGATAATTATATGCATTACAAACAAGGTGTTATGCCTAATTCATTTGAATTAGGCATAAAAATTGGCGCTTGTCAGGTTTCTGTCAGCTTACCCATGCAAATTGTTTGCAAGATATAAGACCGAACGAAAGTCATAAGACCCCTCAATATTATATGACTACGTCGCAAATGTGCTGTTTAGGGAATGGAAAGATTCACAAGGGCCGACTCGCCACATGGGTGAGTAACCAAATATTTGGAGGCACCGTTATGAAGCTTTTTAAGTTAGGACTGGTCGCTTTATCGACCGTGGGAGTTTTTGCGACGCCTGTTTTGGCACAGGCGGAGGATCCCGTTTCACAAGCGCAGATTGCGGCGACACCGCCGGTTTTTCTGCAACTTGAAATCACAAGCGCCTGCACAGATAAGGGTGCCGTTTTTAAGATTATCAATCGCGGCGGAAAATGGCCGCGCACTGGGTTTTTGAGACTCTATCACGCCGATAGCAAATCGATGATCGGTGAACGCAGGATGCGCTTGGCGCCGGGCCAAAAAGTATCCTTCGTGGTGAAGGACAAGATTTCTAAGGGCCGCCCCGTTGCGGTGTGGATAGAGCCCGAATGGTACAAACGAGACTTTGAATTCGACGCCAGCGCAAGTTGTGGCTGAGGCGAGGATTTAAAGGTTACATAGGACAAGTTTTCACGGCCTCTCTCATTGTCTGGCGCCCCACAGGGGTCGTGAAATAGCCGTCGATTTTCTAGCGTGGGCCGCCAGAAGGTCGACGGCACCCCATTTGAAAAGCCGGAGAGTGGTTTGCCGCTCTCCGGCTTTTTTCGTTTGTATGAGGGCTACGTGATGTAGGCTTGCGTTTGCCCGTTTTGTGGCCGATATCTTAGACATAAAACGTACGAATGCCCGTAAGCGAATTGAAGGTTAGGCCGAACGATGAATGCCACCCCCTTGCGTCTAGCTGTGTTCGATTGCGACGGCACCCTTGTGGACAGCCAAAGCTCGATCATTCATGCTATGCATGCGGCGTGCGACCATCACGACTTTGCACGCCCGAGTGAGAACGACGTGCGCCGGGTGGTGGGCCTGCCCTTGGAGAAAGCGGTCCAGCACCTGCTGCCCGGCGTCACCGATACGTATGCCCTGGACATCAGTGAAACCTACAAATCTGCGTTTCGCGACCTGCGCCAAATGGGTGAGGTCTGCGAACCGCTGTTTTCAGGTATTGTTGGCGTGATGGACCGCCTTGACGCTGCGGGGTGGCTGATGGGGGTGGCCACTGGCAAGGCCATGCGCGGACTAAAAAACACATTAGAACATCACGGACTCATGGACAGATTCGTCACTTTACAGACGGCGGACTTGGCCCAGGGCAAGCCACATCCCGATATGATGCTCAAAGCGATGGCCGCCACAGGTGCCGAACCCAGCCATTCGGTGATGATCGGCGACACCACGTTCGACGTGGAAATGGCTAAAAATGCGGGCGTTAAAGCCATCGGCGTGGCGTGGGGCTATCACGAGGTTGATGAATTGATGGACGCGGGCGCAGCGCTGGTCGTACACACGGCCGAAGACCTGGCGGTGGCCCTGTTTGAAGATATGGAGACGGATTGATGAAGCTTAAACTGTGGGTCAAAGTTGTCGGCGCGCTGGGCATCGTGTTGGTGGCGACTGTCGTCACCACGGTGGCGATTTTGTCGTCCATGGACTTCAATCGCTTTAAGGCCGACGTGGAAAGGTTGGCTGAGGATGCTACCGGGCGCGAACTTACTATTGCCGGCGATATGAAACTTGCCATATCGCTGTCGCCGTCGTTGAACGTGTCCGGGGTCACATTGGCCAACGCCGCGTGGGGTGAACAGAAGCCGATGATGGTGCTGAAAAACCTCCAGGTCAAAGTCGACCTCGTGTCGTTGCTGTCGGGTCAAATTGACATTGATTACATCGTCATGGACGGCCTAGACTTGGTGCTGCAAACCGACGGCAAGGGGCGCGCCAACTGGGAATTCGAGGCCCCGGGCGCACAAGATGTCGCGGCTACTAAGTCTGCGGGAGGCCTATCGTTTACGCCCCGTGTGCGCGATGTGCGCCTTAAGAATGTGGACCTCACCTATATCGACGGTGCCACCCATGGGCGCTTCCAAGTGGCGCTCGCCACCGTCGACCTTCAGGCCGAAAGTTTTACCAGCCCCATGCGCGCCGTCATCGAGGCCGCCTACAAGGGAGTCAACGTTGAGGCCCGCGCCGAACTGGGTTCCTTGCAACATTTCATCGGTACCGAGGGCGGAAGCTTTCCGGTGAACTTGAATGTAAACGCGCCCGGCATGACCGTGACTGTCACCGGCGGGGTCGAGCAGCCCTCTGCGGGCATGAAGGTGGAGGCTCGCGTTCAAGCCACCGTCACCGAGTTGCCCACCCTCGCCAAGTTGGCGGGCGTCGACCTGCCCCAAGTCGGGCGCTTGGACGCGCGCTTTAACGTCACCGGGGCCGGGACAACGTATGCTTTTTCCGCAATCGACGCGAAGGCTGGCAGCAGCGATTTCAAGGGCAGCGTCAAGCTGGACCTGGCCGCCAAGCGCCCGAAACTCACGGGAAAGATAAAATCTAACTTAGTGGACCTAGATCAATTGGCCGGATTGGAAATGCCGAAAGCCCAGGGGGCGGCGTATAGCGGTCCTCAAGTGGCTCAGGTCGCCAAGGTCCCACCGCCGGGTACGGCCAAGCCTGTGTTTTCCAGCGAGCCGCTGCCCATCGCCGCACTTTATAGTGCCGACCTGGACCTATCGCTCAGCGCCACTAAGGTTTTGGTGCGCACAGTGAACCTTGCCGCCGTCAGCGCTCAGGTCAACTTGAACGCCGGGCGCTTGGAGGTGAGTGATGTGCAGCTGACCGTTGACGATGGTCGGTTTGACGGGCGCTTCGTCCTCAACGGACGCGGCGAAGTCCCCAGCGCCAGTGTTGAGGCTAAGGTGCGCGGACTGGATTTAGGGGCGGTCCTTACTGCGCTCGGCCAGGGCAGGTTGCTGACCCTGAACATCAATAGCGATGTGGACGTGATGTCTGGCGGGGCCTCAATACAAGCCCTGATGGCGGGCCTGAACGGGCAGGTTAGCTTTTCGGGTCGCGATGGGCGCATCCAAGACAAGACCATTCTTGACCTCACCGCCGGGCTGGGCGCTGCCGTGCCTTGGGACACGCACCAGAACGGTAGTCTCATCAGCTGCGCCTTAGGACGCTTGCCAATCAAAGACGGCACCATGACCGCCGAAACGGTGTTGGCGGATACGCCGGACATCGGTGTGCGGGTCACCGGTAACATTGACCTGGGTGGGGAGCGTCTGCACCTGACCATTATCCCCAATGCCAAGACCACCAGCCTTGCCAGTTTTGCCGTGCCGGTGCGGCTCAAAGGCGCGCTCAGTGCGCCTTATGTGTCCGTTGATCCCAAAGACGCGGTAATGGGTACGGTTGCCAACATCGTCAAGGCCCCGGTGGGTATTTTGGTCGATATTTTGGGGGGGGGCAGCAACGTAAACGGCACTGGCGGGGCAGACGATCCTTGCCTTAAGGGCTTAAGTGGGGGTAAGACGCCTGCAAGCGAACCCAAAGCCGCGCCAGCCCCCCAAGCGAAACCTGAGACCCTCGAAGATATCGGCAATAAGCTGAAGGGTTTGTTCGGGCAATGATGTTGAGACACCCTTTATGACCAAACGATTCTACAAAGACGCCGCCGCCGCCGAAATCGACGGCGGCTACTGCGTGCAGTTGGACGGCAAATCCGTCAAAACCCCTCAGGGCTCCTTGCTGGTGATGAAAAGCGAAGCCCTAGCCGACGCGGTGGCCGAAGAATGGAACGCGCAAGGGGACGAGATTAATCCCAAAACCATGGCGCTGACGCCGCTGGTCGGCACCGCCATTGACCGCGTGCCCGGTGTGCGCGACGACTTGATCGAAGGCTTGTTGCGCTATGGTGACACGGACCTTCTGTGCTATCGCGCCACCCATCCCGAAGACTTGACCCAGCGCCAAGCCCAGATGTGGCAGCCGTTGCTGGATTGGGCTGCGGACGAATTGGGTGCGCGCCTAACCCCCACCGAAGGCATTGTCCCCATCAGCCAATCTGCCGAAGCCCGCGCAGCCTTCAAGGCGGTGTTGGACGATTGCGACGACTGGACTCTCACCGCGCTGGGCGAATTGGTCGGCATCAGTGGTTCGCTGGTGCTGGGGTTGGCTTTGGTCAGGGGCCATATAAACGTAAGCCAAGCGCTGGCCGTCTGTCACGTGGACGAAGACCACCAGAACGAGACCTGGGGATTAGATCACGAAGCCAAACACCGCCGCGAAAATGTCGCCAAAGACATCACCGCTGCCTATCGGTTCTTTGAATTGCTGAAGCTTTAAGCGCGTTCTTCTTCGGCTTCTGCTGGCTGGTGGCGCAAGATCAGCGGCACCTGGGAGAAGCTAAACAACAACGTTAAGGGCATGACGCCGAACACCTTGAAATTCACCCACATATCGGTGGTCTGGGTGCGCCAGACCGCCTCGTTCAGCGCCGCCAGAACCAAGAAAAACCATGCCCAGCGCCATGCCAGCTTGCGCCAACCCTCATCGTCTAAGGTGAGCGCGCTTTCCAGCACGGTTTTAAGGAAGTTCTTGCCCATAAACAGGCCCGAGAACAGCGCCGCCGAGAACAACGTGTTGACGATGGTGGGCTTTAACTTGATGAACGTATCGTCTTCCAAGACGATGGTCAGCCCACCGAACACCAAGATAAAGGCCCCACCGACCAAAGGCATGGTGGGCAGCTTTTTCAGCTTCATATACGAGTAGCCGAGCGCCAAAACGGTCACCACCATAAACACGGCGGTGGCGGTGAAAATGCCGTATTTTGCGTTGGTTACGAAAAATACGACCAGCGGCCCCGCTTCGAGGGCTAATTTAAGACCTTGGTTCATAAACGGCCTTATAGCAGCTTTGTCTCAACCATGCTATTTGAATACGAGGCTAGGGGACACGGGAAAAATCAATGCACGACATTATTGAAGAGTTGGAAAAACGCCGCGAACAAGCCCGTATGGGCGGGGGGCAGGCGCGCATTGATACTCAACACGCCAAAGGCAAACTGACCGCGCGCGAACGCATCGATTTGCTGTTGGACCCCGGATCGTTCGAAGAATGGGATATGTTCGTCGAACATCGCTGCACCGATTTCGGTATGGAAAAGCAACCCATCCCCGGCGATGGCGTGGTCACGGGCTACGGCACCATCAACGGACGCACGGTGTTTCTCTATAGCCAGGATTTCACCGTGTTCGGCGGCAGCTTGTCCGAATCGCACGCGTTGAAAATCTGCAAAATCATGGATCAAGCGATGAAGGTCGGCGCGCCCGTGATCGGCTTGAACGACAGCGGTGGCGCACGCATTCAAGAAGGCGTCGCGTCCTTGGCGGGCTATGCCGAAGTGTTTCAACGCAACGTCGATGCGTCCGGCGTTATTCCGCAAATTTCCATGATTATGGGACCGTGTGCAGGCGGTGCCGTGTATTCGCCCGCCATCACCGATTTTATCTTCATGGTCGAAGATACCTCGTACATGTTCGTCACCGGACCCGACGTGGTGAAAACCGTGACCCATGAAACCGTGACCCGCGAAGACTTAGGCGGGGCGTTGACCCACACGCAAAAATCGGGCGTCGCCGACCATGCGTTTGCCAACGACGCCGAAGCGCTTTTGTACCTGCGTCGCTTCATTGATTTTCTGCCCGCCAACAATACGGAAAAGCCGCCGCACCGTCCCACGCCGGATCGGCCTGAGCGTATGGAAATGTCGCTGGACACCCTGGTCCCCGACAATGCCAACAAAGCCTATGACATGAAGGAACTGGTGGAAAAGGTTGTCGACGAGGGCGACTTTTTCGAACTGCAACCGGACTATGCGGGCAATATTTTGATCGGCTTTGCGCGCATGGAAGGCAGCACGGTGGGCATCGTCGCCAATCAGCCGATGGTGCTGGCCGGGTGTCTGGATATCAACGCGTCGGTCAAGGCGGCCCGCTTCATTCGCTTCTGTGACGCATTTTCCATTCCCATACTCACCTTTGTCGATGTGCCCGGATTCTTGCCCGGCACGGCGCAAGAAATTGGCGGCATTATCAAGCACGGCGCGAAGCTGTTATATGCCTATGGCGAGGCCTCGGTACCCAAAGTCACCGTGATCACACGCAAGGCGTATGGCGGGGCGTATGACGTGATGAGTTCCAAGCACCTGCGCGGCGACGTCAACTATGCGTGGCCTTCGGCCGAGATCGCGGTGATGGGGCCGAAGGGCGCGGTGGAAATTATTTTCCGTGCCGATGCGAAGGACAAAGCCACCATCGACGCGCGCACTGAAGAATACCGCGGCCGCTTTGCCAACCCGTTCATCGCGGGTCACCGGGGCTTCATCGACGATGTCATCATGCCGCACAACACCCGCATGCGCCTGTGCCGTAGCCTGCGCATGTTGAAAGACAAAACCTATCAAGGCCCGTGGAAAAAACACGGCAACATTCCGCTTTAAGACAGAGAGAATCATGAGCAATTTTAAAAGCGAAAAGCAGCACCAGGAAAACCTCAAAGATCTCGGCAAGTTTGGCGCCATATCGTTGACTTTTTTCGCCGTGGTCTATGTGGCCATCTGGGTGAATCTCGAATATACGCCCCGCATACCTTGGTTTCTGGCCGTGATCATTATCGGTTCGGTGCTTATTGTGCCGCGTGCGCGACGCATGATGAAACGCTTTGAAGATAACGCCAAAGACTAGGGCGGAGACCCACATGGCCGCGCGCAAAAAACCGTTCACCAAAATTCTCATCGCCAACCGGGGCGAGATCGCGTGCCGCGTGATCCGCACCGCTAAACTGATGGGCATCAAGACGGTGGCCGTCTATTCAGAGGCGGACCGGGATGCGCTGCATGTGTTGGAAGCGGACGAGGCGGTGTGCATCGGTCCGGCGGCGTCCGGCGAAAGCTACCTGCGCGGCGACAAAATCATCGCCGCGTGCAAAGCCGCTAAGGCGCAAGCCGTGCACCCGGGCTATGGATTTTTAAGTGAGAACGCAGCCTTTGCCCGCCAACTGAAGCGCGCCGGCATTACGTTTATTGGACCGAACGAGCGCGCCATCAAAGCCATGGGCGATAAGATCGAGTCTAAAAAACTGGCCGAGAAGGCGGGCGTCAACGTGGTGCCGGGATATACCAAGGCGCTGAAAAATTACGCCGAAGCCAGTAAAGTCGCCAAGACCATCGGTTATCCGGTGATGTTGAAAGCGTCGGCAGGCGGCGGCGGCAAGGGCATGCGGGTGTGCGCCAATACGACCGCGTTGAAAGAGGCCTTCGTGTCCGCCGTGCGCGAGGCCAAATCCAGCTTTGGCGACGACCGGGTGTTCTTGGAAAAGTTCATCGAAAACCCGCGCCACATTGAAATTCAGGTGCTGGCCGACAGCTTCGGCAACACTATCCACCTGGGCGAGCGCGAATGTTCCATCCAGCGCCGCCACCAAAAAGTCATCGAAGAAGCCCCCAGCCCGTTCATCGACGACGCTACCCGCGCCGCCATGGGTGCGCAGGCGGTGAAGCTGGCTAAGGCCGTTAACTATGTGTCGGTGGGTACGGTGGAATTCATCGTCGATGCGGATCGCAATTTCTACTTTCTGGAAATGAACACCCGCTTGCAAGTCGAACACCCGGTGACCGAATGGGTGACCGGCTTGGACTTGGTGGAACAGATGTTGCGCGTGGCCGCCGGGCAGAAACTTAAGCTAACCCAAGGCGATGTGCGGATGACCGGCTGGGCGATTGAATCGCGCATTTACGCCGAAGACCCGTTCCGCGGATTTTTGCCATCCATCGGGCGGCTGACCCGTTACCGCGCCCCCGAAGGCGACGGCGTGCGCGTGGACACAGGCGTCTATGAAGGCGGCGAAATCTCCATGCACTACGACCCCATGATCGCTAAGTTGGTGACCTATGGTGCGGATCGTGACTTAGCCATTCAGGGCATGTCCCAAGCGTTGGACGGTTTTTACATTCGCGGGGTTGAGCACAACATTTCATTCTTGTCGGCGCTGATGAACCACCCCCGCTTTATCGAGGGCCGTCTCACGACGGGATTTATCGCCGAAGAGTATCCGGACGGCTTTCACGCCAGCGACGTCCCCCACGACGACCCCGCCATGCTGGTGGCGGTCGCGGCGGGTATGCACCAAGCTTATCAAGATCGCGCGGCCCAAATTTCGGGGCAAGTTTCTGGACATGGCCGCCGGGTGTGCGGGGTGTGGACCGTGGTGATGGGCAAAAAATCCATCCCCGTTTCGGTCACGGTCCAAGACGGCGGTTTCGACGTCGCCATCAACGCGCGTGGCTTTCCTAAGACATCCATTGTCGTGCGTACGGACTGGCAACTGGGCGATTGCTTGATGCGTGCCCAGGTGAACGGCCGGGACGTTACCGTGCAGGCACAGCGCTTGGCCTTGGGCTATCGATTATTGCACGCGGGTACCCAGGCCGACGTGCGGGTGATGAGCGCGCGCGGGGCTGAGTTGTTAGCCCTAATGCCGAAAAAGCGCGTGGCCGATACCTCGAAACTGTTGCTGTCGCCGATGCCGGGATTGTTGTTGTCGATTTCGGTTAAGGCTGGCCAAGAGGTGAAGGCGGGCGAAGAATTGGCGGTGGTTGAAGCGATGAAAATGGAAAACGTGCTTCGGGCCTCGCAAGACGGTATCATTGCAGAGATCAAGGCCCAGGTCGGCGATAGCCTGGCCGTAGATCAGGTGATCCTCACGTTTGCTTAAAACAAGGACGCACATATAAGGACGCACATGGCGGACGACAAATACCCAGACAACGTCGTGCCTTTCCTGCAGGTGGCGAAACCCCGTGCGCTGCGCAAACGGGTTCGCCACCACCAAGCACCCAAGCCGCAATTTCAACACCACGATAAGGTCGTGCGCCTGCATGTGCGCGGCCTCGTGCACGACGATGCCTTTATTCGCTGGTTGGTGGAAGAAGCAACCAACCTGCACCTGGACGGCTGGGCGCGCTCGGATGCAGAAGGGGCCATGGATATGTTGCTGGCGGGCGAGGAGGGCGACGTGAAGCAAATGCTCGAATACCTTAAAGAAGGCCCCCGTCCGGTGGAGATGCTGTTGGCCGAAGAGGTGCCGCTGAAAGGCAACGAGCCCATGTGGAGCGGCTTTCACCACCTGTCCCCGGCGCAGACATGACGGCGACCGTTCACGCCGTCTTTCATGGCCGCGTGCAAGGTGTGTGGTTTCGCGCCTGGACCCAAGGCGAAGCCACCAAACTGGGCCTATCGGGCTGGGTCAGAAACAGGTCCGACGGCACGGTGGAGGCGCTGTTTTCAGGCGCGCCTGAAACTGTCGACGCCATGCTCGTCAAGTGCCGCAAAGGCCCGCCACTGGCCCGCGTCGATTCCATCACCACCGAACCCGCCGAAGCCCCGACCGAGGCGGGCTTCTTCAAATTGCCGACGGCCTAAGCTTTAAACATCCACCGTGTCGCGTTCGAATACCTCTTCGAACGTTGCGCGCAGGGCTTGGTCGACGTCGGCCATGGGGACCGTCACGCCCAAATCGTGCAGCGAGGTGACGCCGTGCCTCGTAACGCCGCACGGCACGATGCCGCCAAAATGGGAGAGGTCCGGGTTTACGTTGAGCGCAAGCCCGTGAAAGCTGACCCACTTGCGCACGCGCACGCCGATGGCGCCGATTTTGGCCTCGCGCCCATCGCCTTGATCCACCCAGATGCCGACCCGGCCGTCGCGGCGTTCGCCTGTAACGCCAAATTTAGCCAGCGTGCGGATCATCAATTCTTCCAAGTCGTGGACATAGGCGCGCACGTCTGATTTGCGCTGCTTTAAATCCATCATCACGTAGGCCACCCGCTGGCCGGGGCCGTGGTAGGTGTACTGGCCGCCGCGCCCGGTCTCAAACACGGGAAAGCGTTCGGGGTCGATCAAGTCCGCCCGGTCGGCGCTGGTTCCGGCGGTGTATAGCGGGGGGTGTTCCACCAGCCACACCCGTTCCGGGGCTTGCTCCGCGCGGATTTCGGCGGCGCGGGTTTCCATGAAGTCATGGGCTTGATCGTAAGGCATAAGGCCGTCTTCGACCCGCCATTCAACCGCAGAAAGGTTAGGTTTCTTCGCCATGGTTCCAACTAAATTCGCTTGTTGCGCGGGAATGCTTGATTGGGCTGACAGTATTTGCTATTCCCCCTTCAGGCAACGTCCTCTTTTTGGGGCGTTGCGCTACCAAAGTTAAAGACTTTGCGGTCGTGGCGGAATTGGTAGACGCGCAGCGTTGAGGTCGCTGTGGGAGATAATCCCGTGGAAGTTCGAGTCTTCTCGACCGCACCAATTTCAGAGGCCCGCCACCGTCAGTGATGGCGGGCCTTTTTTCAGTCTGGAGAGGGAGCATATCGCATGACCGATCCGAACTTAGGAAACCGGGAAAACCGGGCGCCCGACGCCCTGACTGACGAGCAGGCCACTGATACCGAAGACGCTCACTTCGGCATTCCGACCGAAACAGAAGACGCCGTCATTGCGGCGTTGGAGTTAGGCCAAGATCGCCTCATTCGCGAGCTGGTGGCACCGTTGCACTTTGCCGACGCCGCCGATCTGATGGAACGCCTGACCTCGGACCAGCGCCGCACATTATTGGAAACCGCGCACGACGTTCTGGATCCCGAGTTTTATTCGGAACTGGATGAATTTGTCCGCGATGAAGCTATTGACGTTATCGGCCTGGATGCGGTGGCCGAAACGATTTCCGGCCTGGACACCGATGACGCCGTCGAAATTGTCGATGAATTAGACCATCACGAACAGCAGCATGTTCTTGGCGCGCTTTCCCCCGGTGATCGCACACTGATCGAAGAAGGTCTGTCGTACCCGGAAGATTCAGCGGGCCGCCTCATGCAGCGTCACGTTATGACGGTGCCTGAGTTTTGGACGGTTGGTGAAACCATCGATTTCATGCGGACCAACGCCGACCATGAAGATTGGGATCTGCCTGATATTTTTTATGACATCGTGGTGGTGGACCCGAAACATATGCCGGTGGGAACGATCCCATTAAGTGTCTTGTTACAAAGCAAGCGCCCGGTCGCCGTCGCCGATATCATGCACGCGGAAATGAAACTGGTGCCGCTCGACATGGATCAGGAAGAAGTGGCGTTTTTGTTCCGCCAACGCGATTTGGTATCCGCACCCGTTGTTGCCAGCGACGGACGCTTGGTGGGTATGATCACCATTGATGACGTGGTCGACGTTATCGATGAAGAGGCCGAAGACGACATCTTGGCCCTTGGTGGTCTGCGCGAGGATGATTTGTATGCGGCCACTCTGGCCACCACCAAATCGCGGTTTTCGTGGCTGTTTATAAATTTGCTCACCGCGATTATGGCATCCGCCGTAATCGGTGTGTTTCAGGGTACCATCGAACAGGTGGTGGCGCTGGCGGTGCTGATGCCCATCGTCGCCTCCATGGGCGGCAACGCCGGTACCCAGACCTTGACCGTGGCGGTGCGCGCACTGGCGACCAAAGAACTCACCACCACCAATGCCGTGCGCCAAATCGGCAAGGAACTGATGGTAGGCGGCATTAACGGCTTCGTGTTTGCCATCCTCATGGGCGGCGTGGCGTGGCTGTGGTTTGCCTCTCCGGGGTTAGGTCTGGTGATCGGATTGGCGATGATCGTCAACATGTTAGTCGCAGGTGTGGCCGGGGCGGCTATACCCATTGTGTTGGAACGCTATGGTGTGGACCCGGCAGTGGCCAGCGGCGTGTTTCTCACCACCATCACCGACGTGGTAGGGTTCTTGGTGTTCTTGGGGCTAGGCGCTGCGATTTTGCTATAGCTATAAAAGTTCCTATATTTGCCTGCCGGATCGTATCGTTTTAAAGTACAATCACATTATAGCAAACGTGTGCCGCGTATGGGATAGGAGTTCACGCCACCATGTCGTCCCCCATGCCGTCTCCTAAGCCGTCCACCAAGACGCGGTTGAGGGCCATACAAACTCATGGCGACGAGCATATTTCCAAGCTGCGTGTTTTGATCGCCGAGCCATCCCCTCAGTTGCGAGAAATTGTGCGCGACATCTTGCATCGCGGCATCGGTGTTGGAGAAGTTGTCGAAGCCAAGAATGGGGAAACGGCGATTTCCATGTTGCGCGAACTGCCGTGCGACGCGATCATAGCCGACGCGCAGATGACGCCGATGACCGGCGTTGAGTTGACGAATTACATCCGCACAGGGACAGATCGCATTGATCCCTTCGTACCCGTGATCATCGTGTCGGGCCATGCGGAGCTCAGAGAAATCATTGCTGCACGCGACGCTGGGGCGAACGAGTACTTGGCCAAACCGCTGTCGGCAAAGCTTGTCGAGTTGCGATTGAATGCGGTGTTGCAGCATCCGCGCCCGTTCATACGCTCCGACAATTTTTTTGGCCCTGACCGCCGTCGCCACGAACTGAGCACGCACGGAAAAACGGAGCGCCGCTCCCAAAAGCCAGAAATTGTTGATTCCGCACGACCAGATCAGGCCTAGAACGGTGAGCGTTCATCTCATCAAACTCGCCGTCGGCGTCGAGGACGTGGACCACTTGGCCGCGTTGCAGGCGCAGCGCGCCCGCGATAACGTGCGCGCGGGCTTAGGCCCAAACCCACGCCACTACACCCGTCAACGCCCCAAGAGAGAGGCCGAACTGGTCGACGGCGGCTCTATCTATTGGGTTATTCGCGGCCACGTGCAGGTCCGTCAACGGGTGCTGGGGTTGGACACTCACATGGACGAAGACGGTAAAAGTCGCTGTGCTTTAATCCTAGATGGAGAACTTGTGCCGGTCCGTAAGACGGCTCACCGCGCATTTCAGGGCTGGCGCTATCTAGATGCGGCCAAAGCTCCGCCCGATGCCGACAATGATGAAGGCGAGGGGCGGGGACTTCCCGACGCATTGGCCCAAGATTTGGGTGATTTGGGCCTTTTATGAGCCCCTTAATTCGCGGCCCTGATTTTTTTCGTTAACCTCACCGTAAAAACAGATATGCTGGCCAAGACCGCCCCTCAGAGGGCGGCAGTGTTTAAAGGGCAAGATTGATTCTCACCATGTCATCGGTTGACGTTACACAACTCAATATCCTGATCGTCGAGGATAACGTTCATTTTCGGACGTTGATCCGTTCGATTTTATACGCTTTAGGTATGACCAAGTTAAGCGAGGCCCAAGACGGTGTTGAGGCGCTGGAAATTTTGGCTGAGAAGTCCCCAGATTTGGTGATCTTGGACTGGAAGATGGAAGGCATGGATGGCGTTGAGTGCGTCAACCAGATTCGCGCCATCAGTGGCACCAACCGCTTTGTTCCCATCATCATGGTCACCGGTTATACCGAAACCAGCCTTATGAATCAGGCCCGCGAGGCAGGGGTGAACGGGTTTTTGGGCAAGCCCATCTCGCCCCAATCGCTTCTAAATCGCATTGTCGGCGTGCTGGAAAACCCACCCGCGTTCTATGAAACCGGTGATTATTTCGGACCCGATCGGCGCAGTGCGGATCATAAATTTGAAGGCACAGATAAACGTGTCGCACAGTGCGATTCGGTGAAACCGCCGACGGACTAAAACAAAATCCTGGAAACCGTCTGGGCTTTGCGTGTAGAGTCCGCGCACACAAATTATTCTTCAAGCGGGGACGTCATGGCAGGCAGTGTTAACAAGGTTATTTTGGTCGGAAACTTAGGCCGCGACCCCGAAGTCCGTATGACCCAGGACAACAAAAAAATCGTCAATATGTCGGTCGCGACATCCGATTCTTGGAAAGACAAGAACACCGGCGAGCGCCGCGAAAAGACCGAATGGCATCGCGTGGTGATTTTTTCCGACGGTCTCGCGAATATCGCCGAAAAGTACCTGCGCAAGGGCTCTAAGGTCTATCTCGAAGGCCAGCTCCAGACCCGCAAATGGCAAGGCCAGGACGGCCAGGACAAATACACCACCGAAGTTGTGTTGCAGGGCTTTAACTGCACCCTCACCATGCTCGACGGCCCCGGCGGCGGTGGCGGTTCTGGCGGCGGCGGCGGCGGCGGTGGCGGTTATGACAGCGGCCCGTCCGGTGGTGATGACTTTGGCGGCTCTCAGGGGGGCAATCAGGGCGGCGGCACCGGCCCCGCACCGGGCGCCGATTTAGACGACGAAATTCCTTTTTAGGATACCAGTTAAGGGGGAGGGGACTTGCGCTCTGCGCGAGTTGTCTCGAGAAGGCCGGTGGGACACGTTCCCCCCGGCCTTTTTCGTGGGCGAAACGTTAGCGATTTCAGAGGGTTGCAGGACTCCTTAAAAAGCTGGGAATAAGCCTCGAAAGGCCCCCTCAAGCGGTTGTTTCCAGGCCCCCAAAATGCTACATTCCTGGGGTCCAAAGGCGGTCATTTCTGGCCGCCTTGATTTTATAATAACCCGTTGAATTTGCAGGGATAAATCATTTGACGTCCGAATCGATCCCACCGTCCGGCCCATCTCTGCCACCATCCGGTCCCATGGATGAACCTTTCGAAGCCATCGCCATCGAAGAGGAGATGAAAAGCTCCTATCTCGACTATGCCATGAGCGTGATCGTCAGCCGCGCTTTGCCCGATGTGCGCGATGGCCTAAAGCCCGTGCACCGGCGCATTATCCACGCGATGAACGAAAATGGTTATGACGCGACCAAGCCGTACCGCAAATCAGCGCGTATCGTCGGTGACGTCATGGGTAAGTATCACCCGCACGGCGATAGTGCGATCTATGACGCCATGGTGCGTATGGCGCAGGACTTCTCGTTGCGTCTGCCGCTGATCGACGGCCAGGGCAACTTTGGCTCGATGGACGGTGACCGCGCGGCGGCGATGCGTTACACCGAAGCCCGCATGGCGAAATCCGCCCATGCGCTGATTGACGACATCGACAAAGACACCGTCGATTTTCAGCCCAACTATGACGACACCCAACGCGAACCTATGGTTCTGCCGTCGCGCATTCCCAACCTGTTGGTGAACGGCGCGGGTGGTATCGCCGTGGGTATGGCGACCAACATTCCGCCGCATAACTTGGGCGAAGTTCTGGATGGCTGTCTGGCGCTGATTAAGGATCCGGACATCACCATCGACGGCTTGATGCAGTATGTTCTGGCTCCCGATTTCCCCACCGGTGCCTTGATCATGGGCAAGCAGGGGATCCATTCGGCATTTCATACCGGGCGCGGCTCCATCGTCATGCGCGGGCGCACCGAGATCGAACCCCGGCCCAAGGGCCGCGAGGCGATCATCGTCACCGAGGTGCCGTATCAGGTGAACAAAGCGCGCATGGTTGAAACCATGGCCCATTGTGTGCGCGACAAGCGGATCGAGGGTATTTCCGACATCCGCGACGAATCCGACCGTCACGGCGTGCGCGTGGTGGTCGAGATTAAACGCGACGCCATGGCCGAGGTGGTGCTGAACCAGTTGTTCAAGTTCACGCCGCTGCAGACCCACTTTGGCGTCAACATGCTGGCGTTGAACCAGGGGCGTCCGCTGTTGATGAACCTGAAGGAAATTTTGCGTGCGTTCGTCGATTTCCGTGAAGACGTCATCCGCCGCCGCACCATTTTCTTGCTGGGCAAGGCGCGCGACAAGGCCCACCTGTTGGTCGGTCTGGCCATCGCGGTGGCCAACATCGACGAGATCATCGTGCTGATCCGCAAAGCGCCCAATCCGCAGGACGCGCGTGCACAGTTGATGGCGCGTGCGTGGCCCGCCATGGATGTGACACCGTTGATCGAACTGATTGACGAGCCGGGCCGCATGGTCAACGCGGACGGTGAATACAAGCTTTCCGAAATTCAGGCCAAGGGCATCTTGGACCTGCGCCTCCATCGCTTGACCGGGCTAGAGCGCGACAAAATCGCCGAGGACCTGCACAAGCTGGGCGACGAAATCAAAGAATTGCTGTCCATCTTGGGCTCGCGCGAAAAGCTGTTCGGCATCCTCACCGACGAGTTGGAGGACATGCGCGAGCAGTTCGCCAACCCGCGCCGCACCTCGCTGGAAGAAGCCGAGTTCGAGCACGACATCGAAGACCTGATCCAGCGCGAGGAGATGGTCGTAACGGTGACCAACACCGGCTACATCAAGCGTGTTCCGCTGTCCACGTACCGGGCGCAACGCCGCGGCGGCAAAGGCCGTTCGGGCATGTCCACGCGCGACGAGGATTTTGTCAGCCAAGTATTCGTGGTCAACACCCATACTCCGGTGCTGTTCTTCTCCAGCACCGGCATTGTTTACAAGCTCAAGGTTTACAAGCTGCCATTGGGCGGCCCGACCGCGCGCGGTCAGGCGATGGTCAATATTTTTCCGCTTAAAGATGGTGAGACCATCACCACCCTAATGCCCATGCCCGAGGATGAGGAAACTTGGGATCAGCTGTTCGTCATGTTCGCCACCTCTACCGGCAATGTGCGCCGCAACCGCCTGTCAGACTTCACCAGCGTCATGACCAACGGCAAAATCGCCATGAAGCTCGGCGACGACGATCAACTGGTGGGCGTGCAAGACTGTACCGAAGACGATGACGTGCTGTTGTCGGCGCGGGGCGGTAAGTGCATTCGCTTCCCCGTCACCGATGTGCGCGTGTTTGCCAGCCGCGCGTCGACCGGCGTGCGCGGCATGAAGTTCAAGGGTGCCGACGACGTGATCTCCATGACCATCGTCAATCATGTCGATTGCGATGTGGAAGAACGCAAAACGTATCTGAAGGTGCAAAGCGCGCGTCGTCGTGCGGAAAATTCCGACGGCGGCGAAGATATGATCACCGATCCCGTTCAGTTGGGGCTGGCTCAAGATCGCTTTGATGCCATGGAAGCGCGCGAGCAGTTCATCCTCACCATTACCGAAAACGGCTATGGTAAGCGCACCTCGGCTTATGACTATCGGGTCGCAGGCCGTGGCGGCATGGGCATCACCAGCATCGAGACGTCGGAACGTAACGGCTCGGTGGTGGCGTCGTTCCCGGTCAGTCATAGCGATGAACTGGTGATGGTCACCGACGGCGGGCAGTTGATTCGCACCACCGTCCACGAAATCCGCATCGCCGCACGTAACACCCAGGGCGTGACCTTGTTCAAGACCGCCAAGGACGAACACGTGATGTCGGTGACGCGCCTGGATGAGGTGGAAGACGAAGATTACGTTGAGGGTACCGAGGGCACCGAGAGCGCCGTGCCCACCGAGGCCATATCCGAAGAGGCCGCAGCAGCCCCCGAATCCCCTCAGGACACCCCTGAAGACGCGTCTGGCACGCCTGATGAAGGGTAATCGTTATGTCTGAGCGCGTGGGCATCTATCCCGGTACCTTCGACCCCGTGACCAACGGTCATATGGACATCATCGCGCGGGCCACCCGGGTGGTGGACAAGCTGATCGTCGCGGTGGCGGTGAACGCGGGCAAGGACACCTTGTTCAGCTTGGATGAGCGCGTTGAGATGGCGGAAATCGATATTAAGGGTCTGAACCCGGACACGGCGGCTCGTATTGAGGTCCGTCCGTTTGACAATTTGTTGGTCGAATTCGTCGCCGACGTCGGTGCGACGCAAATTGTGCGCGGCCTGCGCGCGGTTTCGGACTTCGAGTATGAATTCCAAATGGCGGGCATGAACTCATATTTAAGCCCTGAACTGGAAACGGTCTTCCTCATGGCATCGGACCGTCATCAGTTCATTTCCAGCCGTTTTGTCAAGGAAATCGGGCGTCTGGGCGGGGACATCTCGCACTTCGTCTCGCCCGCCGTGACGCGTCGTTTAGCCGCCGCTTTCACATCTTGAAATAAGGTTGAACGGGGGGCTTGACCGCAGCCTCTTGGCCCCCTAAGTTCCCGGCAATCGCGCGGGAGATTCCCCTTCGATTTTTATATGGGCTCTTAGCTCAGCTGGTAGAGCATTCGACTTTTAATCGAACGGTCGTGAGTTCGAATCTCACAGAGCCCACCAATCAAACGCCCCGGCCAACCGCCGGGGCGTTTTTTTGGTGCAAAAGCCCTTAGCGCAATCTGATTTTCTTCACCCAGGGTAAGACTTGTTCTTCAAAGTTGGGAACGTTGCCTATCGCGCAATATTCGCCATAGGTGCTGCCCTCCGTTCCCGCGCCACCTAGCAATGGAGTTCGTAAGCCATAGTTCCCTGCCATGGCGAAGCAGGTCCACTCATTACCATTATCCAGATCATGTACGATTGTGTAATGCACTGTGCCAACGGCGAAGGCTGCCGTTTTGATTCTATCGGTTGATTGAATATCGACGAATTTTCCATTTAATATTTTTAAAAACTTTTCTTTCGTAATCATATGAAACCCACCCATGAAATATCGATCAAAAGTAAAGTAACCGTTTTTGAAAATTGCGACTTCACGGCGAAAACTTCCCGTTTCGTTGATCTTCCCGCCCTTAAATTCTACTCCCTTCAATTTTAATAGCCCTTCGGGCAAAACGATGTGCGTTTCGCTGATATCGACGTCTTTCTCGGTATCGAATTTTTCACTCGTGGTTTGACAGGCGCTCATCAAGATTGTCAGGCTCAATATGGCCGCTACGGTGATTATGGATTTCATAGGTCCCCCCCCAGGGTCTGCGTTAACGTTAGCTAATGATACCCTAGGGATGCCACTATTGGGAGATGCAAATACATTCAATAATCATATTGCGTGTTAATGTGGTTTACCCCGCAGGCGCCACATAGGTGTTGTAGTTGTTGACCCACTGTTCAGCCGTTCCGGCACCGGCCTCGGTGTTGTAATACTGTTTCCAATAAGCCCCCAGGGCTTCGATGCCGTCGCTGGCTGCGGGCATTGGTGCGGGGGCGCGCCAGTAAATCAGCCGGGCGATGACCGCTGAGTATCCCAAATTCCAGGGCAGTTGCTCTGCCGTGCCTTTGCCCCCCGCCGCCAGGGAATTGACGGTGGCGGCAATATCTTGGCGGTAGGCCAAGTAATTGGTCCACACGTCGTTGTGGGTCGTGGGCTCGATTTGAAATAGCCCCATCCCCGGACCGCCGCTTAATTGTCTGAGATAGATGAGGCTGCTTTCCTGCACCGCCGTGCCCATCAGCAGCTCTTCGGCTTCGGGTGTGTTCATGGCGGCGTTGGCGACCCCTAGGGCGCTCAGCGCGGGTTTGACCACGTTGGCTCGAAACTGCGCGACGTTGAGCATGGGACTCCTCGATTTTGACCTGTTTCATCCCCTCATTGACGCCCATTACGCGCGTTTGTGAGGAAAACGATTAAGGAAGAGTGAAAAGTTTTGTTAAGGTTTTATGGCGCAGACTTGTACCCGCGTCGGGTATTGGGGCGCTTGTGGGGATACGCAGGAAAAAGGGGACCTTTAGATGCTGAACCCCAGCTTTCATCAAGTCTATCTGGTTAGCTTCTACAACAAGGTGGTTCGCGCCTTGGTGAAGGATAATCAGAGCCATACGTTTTTTGAGGACCATTGGGCCGACGTGCATACCCAAGACGTTGACGCAAAAAGTGAGGACGAGGCCCGCGCCAAGCTGGCCAAACGGTTCCCGCCGGAAGATGGTTTTGTGATTGAAAGCGTAACGCCCGCGCTTCACTAGCCTGAGGGCCAGGGGTTATTCTTCGCCGCCGGCTTCAAAAAAGCGCCACGCATCAACGCCCTTTAACAGCACACCGTCAAAGCCTAAGTCAATCACGCCATAGAGGTATGAACTGGTGTCGCCCGCGATGATGGTCTGCCACGCCGGGTCCCAGTAAATGGTGCGGTAGCGATCCGGGTCTTTGCGAAACGGCGTGAGCATGAACCCAGGATTGCCCTTGCCCCACCCGGCTTGCCAATAATAGCGGAAGGTGGCGGCGGCCGAGATGTCGATTTCCGCCAACACCAAGCGCTTAGCCCCCAATTTTTTATATTTCAGCGACGCCACGTCCTGCTTGGTCAGCGGCTTACGCCCGTGGAACACGTCAATGACGACGATGTCGTAGTTGGTGTTGCGCAGCGCTTGCACGTAATCGTGCGTGGCGCCAAAGGCCTTTGAATTGGAGATATACAGATAGTTGCGAACTTCCGCCGCCGCGGCGATGGACAATGGGTTGGCGTGATAGGCATTGCCTGGAAACTTAGGGATGTTCGCCAGCGCCGACCCTTCGGCGACGAATGGCACGAAGCCCTTTTTGGCGCTGTCGGCATATAGCTTGTCGACGGCGGCGGCTTTGCTGGCAAATTCCAAGTTTAAGACGTTGAGACCGAATTCGGCGGCAGTAGCCTCATGGGACTTACGCAGCTTCAGCGCGGCTTCTAAGTCCGGCGAGGGCTTACCTTCTGGCGTGGTGACGGTTTCATCCAGCAGGTTGGTTTCCAGCACGCCGTCCAGCGCGCGCATATAGGCGCGAGCGGGGAACGACAGGGTGTCGTTCTCGGGGTCGGGCTTGTCGACCAACGACAGGCCGTCCTTGGCAATGATCAAAAAGCTTGGCTTCACGGTGCGCGCCGAATCGCTGATGGTTTGGACCCATTGGCGCATGTGTTCGCGATAATCGATGACCACCCCCGGCGCGAAGGGATCAATGGGTGCCGGCGCGATGGGGCCTTGAGCCTGGACGGATACGGGTACGACAAAAGCCAGGGCCAGCGCAAAGGCGCAAGCCTTTATGGTCGTTCCAGCTTTGATGTCCTTAAATCTCATGTTCGTACTTTATACCGATTCTTTACGGCAAGGGTATGCTCTTGATGGTATGCCCGTTGCCGCTTAGGCAGGGGCGGGGCTAGAGTGCCGGATCGATTCGTTTACGGGAGTCTCCATGAATACCCACGTCATCGTCGTTGGAAATGAAAAAGGCGGCAGCGGAAAGTCTACCACCGTGATGCATTTGGCGGTCAGCTTGCTGCGCCAGGGCTTAAACGTGGCGGTGGCCGACTTAGACGCGCGCCAGGGAACCATCACGCGCTATTTCGAAAACCGCCACGCCCATGTGGCGGAGGCTGCGTTAAACCTACCCATGCCGGAACTGCTAACGCTGCGCCCCGAAGACGGCGGCAGCGACGATGAAGGCATCGAGGCGTTGCTGGACGGCGTCATCAAGGACGTTGCCCAGCGGTGCCAAGTGGTGATCTTCGACACGCCGGGGTCAGACACGCCCATGTCGCGTCTTGCCCACAGCTTTGCCGACACTTTGATAACGCCGATGAACGATAGCTTCATTGATTTGGACGTGTTGGCGCGAATCGATGCCAAGACCATGACCGTGCAAGGCCCCAGCCACTATTCCGAATTGGTGTGGGGGCAGCGCATGAACCGGGCAAAGCGCGGCGGGCGGGCGGTGGACTGGATCGTGATGCGCAACCGCATGGGCCACACGTCGTCCAAAAACAACAAAGAGATCGACCGTCTGGTCGGCGAACTGGCCGCGCGCATTGGCTTTCGCACCGTACCCGGATTTTCAGAACGGGTGATCTTTCGCGAATTGTTCCACAAAGGCTTGACCTTAATGGACGTGGTCGAAGTCTCGGGCGAAGCAAAGCTGTCCATGTCGCACATCGCCGCGCGCCAAGAAGTCCGTCAGTTGATTGAAGCGTTGCGGCTTTAGGTCTAGGCTTCAGGTCAGGGAGACGTTACATGCCGATTGAAAGTATCTTTGCGCTGGCCATTGCCATTTTCGTGCTGGGTATTACCCCGGGGCCGGGGGTGTTTGCCATCGTTGCCCGCGCCTTGGCCCAGGGCTTTCGCCCGACGCTGGTGTTTATCTGCGGCACCATCGCGGGTGATTTGGTGTATTTGCTCCTCGCCGCGCTGGGCTTAAGCGTGCTGGCGACCCAATATGCGGACGCCTTTGGGCTGCTGAAAATTATCGGCGGCGTGTATCTGGTTTATCTGGGCGTGCAGACCTGGCGCGCCAGCAAAACCGTCGAGGATGTGCTGACGCCCGCGCCGGGCCGTCGTTCGGGGCGCAGCTTTTTGTCCGGGCTGACCTTAACGCTGGGCAACCCCAAGTCGGTGGTCTTTTATGTGGCCTTTCTGCCTGCGTTTATGGATCTCGGCGCGTTGGATGCTTGGGATTTAGGGGTTGCGGGGGGCGTGGTTTCGCTGACGCTGTTTGCCGTGCTGGCGGGCTATGCCTACATGGCGGCGCGCGCCCGGCGGCTGTTTAAAAGTCAGCGCGCGGTGAAAAACCTGCACCGTAGCGCAGGTGCGCTGATGGTCGGCGCAGGCGGCGCGGTCGCGGCCAGTTGATCCATGGTTAAAGACAAAAGCCAGCTTCCCCGTAAACCATCAACCAGCAGCGAAGTTGAGGCCTTCTTGGGCGCGGTGGGGCGCGTGCCCGCGCGCTTGCCGGGGGTGGCCGACGGGCGCTTGCTGTTCGCCATGGACGCCACCGCGTCGCGCGAACACAGTTGGGACCAAGCGGCACAAATTCAGGGTAAGATGTTCGAGGCCACGCGCAACATCGGTAACCTACACATCCAGTTGGCGTTCTTTCGCGGCTTTGGTGAGTTCAAGGTATCCGGCTGGCAATCCTCACCAACTCAGATCCATCGCTTGATGAGTTCGGTGTTTTGTCTGGCGGGTGAAACCCAGGTGGAAAAAGTGCTCAAGCACGCGCGAAACGAGGCGGGTCGTCAAGGCGTGCGCGCCCTGGTCTTCGTCGGTGATTGCTTCGAGGAAGATCTAGATCGGGTCGGGCAAGTGGCTGGCGAGTTGGGGTTATTGGGCGTCCCGGCCTTCATGTTCCACGAAGGCACCGATGCCCAGGCCGAACGGGCCTTTCGCCATATTGCCAAGCTGTCCGGCGGGGCCTATGCACATTTCGATGCGGGCAGTGCCGAGGCGCTGAAACGCCTGCTCATGGCCGTGGCGGTGTTCGCCGCGGGCGGACGGGCGGCGTTGGACGATTACGCTCAGCTTCACGGCGGCGCGGCGCTGAAAATCACCAGCCAGCTGACGGGGCAAGGCTGATGCTGTCGTTCTTCATCCTCGGCGTGGCCGTCCTCATCGCAGTGCTGTCGTTATCGCGCTGGTACGTCGTTGCCGACCCTAAAACCCTGGTTAAAGCCTTGAAATGGGCGGGCTTAACTGTGCTCATGATCGGCGTCATGTGGCTGGCGTTGTCGGGTAAGTTTATGATTGCGATGGCGGCGTTACCTGCGGTGTTGATATGGTTTGCACGGCTGTTTACGGGCCTGCGCTACATCCAGATGTTTCGCCGCATCATCGGTCTGGGCAGCGCCGGGCCGGGATGGTCCAACCCCAGTGCAAGCGCGGGCGGTGGCCCACAGGGCGGGGGCTCTGACGTGCATACCCGCTACGTCACCATGCACTTGGACCATGCCAGCGGTTATATGAGCGGCCAGGTCCTGGACGGGTGTTTCGAGGGCCGCCGGGTCGAAGATTTGAACCTGGACGAACTGCGCCAATTGCTGGGCGAGGCCCAGGGCGATGCCGACAGCGTACGCATCTTGGAAACGTACTTAGACCGCCGCGATGCGAATTGGCGCACCCGTCAGCACGAGGGGGCGCCGTCTGCCGCCATGAGCCGCGCCGAGGCGCTGAAGGTGCTTGGCCTGAATGAAAACGCCACTCCGGACGAGATCAAAGCCCGCCACCGCCATCTGATGGCCCAAGTTCACCCTGATGTCGGCGGCACCGATTACTTGGCGCAACAAATCAATCAGGCCAAGGATGTGTTGCTGGGGAAGTGATATCCGAAAGTGACATGGCCTGCGCGCTGTGGCACAAAGTTGCTATGGATTTTACCAGCTTCCTCACCCATTTAGGCTTCGGCGCGGCGCTGTGTGTGGTGTCGTACGTGCTGACCCGGATCATGATCGCGCGGGTGCGCATTATCGACGCCCCCAACGCGCGCTCGTCCCATAGCGTCCCCACGCCCCGATCCGGCGGCATCGCCATTGTGGCGACGTTTTTTATCGGTTTGGCTACAGTGAAGCTGTTGGGCGGCGATCCGGCGCTGGACCAAGATTTCTTCTGGGTGTTTTCAGGCGCGGCGTTGTTGATCGCCGTCGTGTCGATCTTCGACGATCTGGCGCATTTGGGCTTTCGCGCCAAACTGGGAACCCAGGTGGCCGCGGCTTGTGTGGTGATGGGGTTTGGCGTGGTCGTTGACGTTTTACACCTGCCGGGGTTGGGTGCCGTGCATTTAGGCTTATGGGGCTATCCGCTGACCTTGGTGTGGATTGTCGGCCTCACCAACGCGTTTAACTTCATGGACGGTATCGACGGCATTGCGGGGGGCACGGCGGTCATTGCCGCGGGCTTTTTCGCCGCCATCACGTTTCTGGGCGGTAGCACCTTTGTCTATTTGGTGAGCACCATCGTTGTGTGGTCGTGCTTAGGATTCTTGGTTCCCAATTGGCAACCTGCGAAAATCTTCATGGGCGATACGGGCAGTCAGTTTTTGGGCTTTGTGATGGCGGTTTTGGCGGTGATGGCGGGTACCTTTGATTCGGCGCACACCTCGTTCTTCGTCATGCCGATGTTGTTCTTTCATTTTATCTGGGACACCGCCTATACCTTTTTGCGGCGCTGGCGTTTGGGCGAGGCCGTGACCCAGGCGCACCGCACGCACCTGTATCAATTGATGAACCGCCTCGGCCTCAGCCATGCTCAAGTGACAACGGCGTATCTGGCCTTAGGTGTGGCGCAAGGCTTAGGCGCATTGGTGCTGGTGAACGTCGATGGTGCGGCGCGCGCGCTGGTGTTTTTGCCGTTCACCGCCGTGCAGGTGGCGCTGACGGCAGCAGTCATGAAGCGTGCGCGGGCGAAGGGATTGATTGCCTGAGCGGATGCGCTGTGGCATAGGGTAGGGCGATGGCAAACGCTCCAAAAAACAAAATTACCAAAGTGGTCTTTCCCGTGGCTGGACTGGGGACGCGCTTTTTACCCGCGACCAAGGTGGTGCCGAAAGAATTGCTGCCGGTGGTCGATCGCCCGCTGATCCAGTACGCCGTGGATGAAGCGCGCGAGGCCGGAATTACCGATTTTATCTTCGTCACCAACGATACCAACCGCCCCCTGTTGCGGGCGCACTTTGGTGACAACGATACCCTCAACGCGACCCTGATTGAGCGCGGCAAAACCGACTTGATGAGGTTGGTGGCCGATACCGTCATCACTCCGGACAACGCGCATTTTTGCAACCAGGACCATCCCTTAGGGCTGGGCCATGCGGTGTGGTGTGCGCGTGATTTGGTAGGGGCTGGCGAGGCGTTCGCAGTTGTCTTGCCCGACGATCTGATCCAGGCCAAGCCCGGCTGTCTAGCGCAGATGATCGACGTGTGGCATGAGTTTGGCGGCAACGTGGTAGCGGTCGAAGACGTACCAAAGGACCGCACGGACCGCTATGGCATCCTTGACGTCGTGGCCGACGACGGGCGCATCGCTTCGGCCCGCGGCTTGGTGGAAAAACCCGCCCCGGCCAATGCACCGTCCACCTTGTCGATCATTGGCCGATATATTTTGGACGGTACGGTGTTTGATCACTTGGACAAGCACATGACGGGGGCGGGCGGTGAAATTCAGCTCACCGACGCCATTTCAGCCACCATCGGCAACGGCGGCGGACAGGTTCCGTTCCACGGCTTGCGCTTTGACGGCACCCGTTACGACTGCGGGTCCATGGCGGGCTTTGTCGAGGCAAATGTGGCCCTGGCCCTGGGAAGTAGCGAACATAAAGCGTATTTGCGCGAACGGATCAGGCGTCACCTCTAGGCGGCTTATTGTTTGGTGCGGACCTTCTTTTTAATCTCTTCCAAGGCCTCTGTCATGGCCGCGTTTTCGGTGCGCAGACGTTCGATTTCTTCCGCCGCGTCCATACAGTCACGCACAACCGCCATGATCAGGCTTTCTTCGTTGACGCCTTTTAGCCGTTTTACGATATCTTTCACAGCAGCACCTCTATTTTGTGTGTATTTCGTGGGAAGTGTAGACCGTCTTTAAAGCCTCAAAGAGGCGGTCCATGGACTGATCGGCAAACATAATGCCATCGAAGCCCATATCATTTGACATGAGAACGCTATCGATCTTTTTCTTCTTGAGGAAAATGACGTTTAAGGCTTTGCCGCATTTGTCTTTTTTAGGGCACGGACAGCCGCACGTCAGGCGCTCTTCCATGGGCATGGAAAGATATTCCGGGGAGAACAAGATGAACGTCGGTTTAAGTGCGTCTGCGCGGGCGCATACGTCTTTGATGGGCGTTATTTCCACCTTGGTGAAGCCCATAGCCAAGAGCATGATTTGCGTCGCCTTGCCAAGTGCGGGGGTGTTGGTTGCGGCCAGAACGCTGAGTTTGGCGGGGTTAAATTCAATCAAGTCTACATTCCGGGGCAAGTATAAGGAGGGCTGATTGCGTGACAATATCCGTATTTTGAGTTGTTCCAAACAAAACTTTGAGTGTGTCTTAAATTTATTGATATTTTAGGGCTGGCGATATTGGTCGGCTTTTCCTTGCCACACTCCGAGCCATCGCTTAAAAACGCTGGAGTTCGCACAATTGGGGACGCTCGTTCCCCGTTGCACTGATCTTTGATTGAGGAATTTTCCATGCGCGTTGCGATGATTGGCACCGGTTATGTCGGCCTTGTATCGGGGGCTTGTTTCTCCGAATTTGGCGTCAATGTTGTGTGCATCGACAAGGATCAAAAGAAGATTGAAATGCTCGAAAACGGCGTCATGCCGATTTTTGAACCGGGTCTCGACGACTTGGTGGAAAACAACGTTAAGGCTGGGCGTCTGGCTTTTAAAACCGATTTGTCCGACGCGGTTCAAGGGGCCACGGCGGTATTTATTGCGGTGGGCACGCCGACCCAAGACGACGGCCATGCGGATTTGAGCTACGTCTACGCTGCGGCCAAGGAAATCGCCGAAAACATGGACGGCTACACGGTCGTCGTGACCAAGTCCACGGTGCCTGTGGGTACCGGCGACCAAGTGGAAAAAATCATCCGCGAAACCCGCCCCGATGCGGACTTCGACGTGGTCTCGAACCCTGAATTTTTGCGTGAAGGCTCGGCCATCAAAGATTTTACGCACCCCGACCGGGTGGTTATCGGTACCGACAGCGCGCGCGCACAACAGGTGATGAAGGCGCTGTACCGTCCGCTGCACCTGATTGAAACGCCGATTTTGTTCACCTCTCGCACTTCGTCCGAATTGATCAAGTACGCGGCCAACACGTTTTTGGCCACCAAGATCACCTTCATCAATGAAATGGCAGATCTGTGCGAAAAAGTTGGCGCAGACGTTCATCACGTGGCCAAAGGCATCGGCCTGGACGGGCGCATTGGACGGAAATTCCTGCACGCAGGCCCCGGTTACGGCGGATCGTGCTTCCCCAAAGACACCCTGGCCCTGGTGCACACCGCACGAGACGCCGGTGCACCGCTCAGCATCGTTGAGGCGGTGGTCGACGTGAACAACGCACGCAAAAAAGCCATGGCGCACCGTGTTATGGCCGCGTGCGGCGGATCGGTCGCGGGCAAGACCGTGGCGGTTCTCGGCGTCACCTTTAAACCCAATACCGACGACATGCGCGACGCACCGAGCCTCGACATCGTGCCGACGCTGATCCAAGACGGCGCCATCGTGCGTGCCTTTGATCCTGAAGGCATGGAGGAAGCTAAAACCATGCTGGGCGACGTAGAATGGTGTGACGACGCCTATACCACCATGGACGGGGCGGACGTGTTGCTGATCATCACCGAATGGAATGAGTTCCGCGGCCTTGATCTCGACCGCGTGAAGGTGCTGTTGAAGCAGCCGTTGATGGTTGACCTGCGCAACATCTACGAGCCCGCCGAAATGGCCGCGCAAGGCTTCGCTTACCATTGCATCGGGCGTAAGAGCGTCTAAGCACGGGGGCGTCAGAGCGTCTGATCAGTTGATGGATGCAACTTCCGTTGGGGTGGTGACGGTCAGTGGCATGCAGCCAAATTTCTTTGATTTGAGGACCTTACAGGCGCGGTAGGCCTGTGTTTTGGTGATACCCATGACGCGGCCACGGTACAAAACGCGGCCGTTTTTCTTGCGCAGGGGCTTCACCAAGACATCGCCATCGGCCAGATAGCTTGGTGCCAAGCCCATGGCCCGCACGGCGATGGCGTAAGCCGGGTCGTGGGTCTTGTACGCGCCCACCTGCACCCCCCATACGGTCCGGCCCGTGCTGGCGGTGCGTGTTTTGGCCGTTGTGGTTGTGCGGGCTTGAGCCTTGCGGACCTTAGAGGCGATTTTGGCCTTGGTCGTTGCCAGGGCGTATTGCGGGGCGACCTTGGTCCAGCCCTTTTCCAATAAAGTCACCATATGACGGTTGCGGGACTTTGAATTCTTGGCCCCGAACACCACGCCGATGAGGCGCCTGTCGCCGCGTTTCACCGATGCCACCAGATTGAAGCCAGAGGCGCGGATGTATCCGGTCTTGATACCGTCGGTGCCTTCATAATTGGTGAGCAGCTTATTGTGTGTCTTGTAAGACTTGCCGCCATAGCGAAAGCGTTCTTCGGAAAAATAGTGATAGCGGTGCGGGAAGTGCAACAGCATGGCGCGGGCCAGTTTCGACATATCGCGTGCGGTCGACATTTGGCTGCGGTGTGGCAGGCCCGACGCATTGCGGAACGTGGTGTTGGACATGCCAAGGCTGCGGGCCTTGGCGGTCATCAAAAGTGCGAACTGACGTTCGGACCCGGCTACGTGTTCGGCCACTGAAGCGGCGACATCGTTGGCGGATTTAATGGCGAGGGCGCGAATGGCGGTTTCAACGCTGACGGACTGTCCAATCTTGACCCCTAAGCGCGAAGGCGGCTGGCTGGCTGCGCGCCTGGACATGACGATGCGGTCGTCTAAGCGCATGCGGCCTTCTTCTAAGGCCTCGAACATCATGTACAGGGTCATCATCTTGGTTAGCGAGGCTGGGTAATTGCGGGTGTCGGCGTTCACTTCGTGCAGCACCTCGCCTGAGGCGGCGTCGATAACCAGCGATGCATATTTGGCATGGGCAGGCAGGGGAGCCAGGGCTAGAAAGGTGAGTGCCGCGAGTAAGAACCAGGCGAGCAGAGGCAGGCGGTCCGATAGCACACGGGCTTGCGCGCGGGTTTTAGGTGAACTCCTCAAAACGTCGTCTTCCCCAAATCTGCAGTGCGGGCCGTAAATCTGAGCAGGTTGACCCCGCTTCCCTTAGGCCCTTAAAGACTAGCTTGTCCCCCTTTGTGGGGGAATCTAAGCCGATCCGCAAGGCGAAACCTTCGGATACTCCGATTCTCTCCCGTTTCGCTTAAACAAAGTCTTAAGGCCGCGGCATATGTTTTTTTACAGGATGGGGGTGGTGCTGGCGGTGTGGGCACCCCAAATTCAAGGTTAAGTCGCGTGGCTTTGCCGGACATGGCATTCGCGCTATCATTTATGGGATATTGGTGATTCCCGACGGAGCGGACTTTGAGTAACACAAACATTCCCGGGCGGCCCGGCCATTCAGGCGACGATGACGGTGATTCCGGGGTCGTCCTCAAGACCCGCTCAAAGACCAAAAAACCGTCCATGTACAAGGTGTTAATGCTGAATGACGACTACACGCCGATGGAGTTTGTGATCCATATATTGGAGCACATCTTCAACAAGTCGCACGACGAAGCCATGCAGATCATGTTGCATGTGCATCAAAAGGGCGTCGGCCTATGCGGCGTGTTTACCTATGAAGTGGCAGAAACCAAAGCTGGGCAAGTAATGGACATAGCCCGCAAAAACGAACACCCTTTGCAGTGCGCGGTCGAAAAAGACGCCTAAAAGCCATTGAAACCAGCGGAGCGGAGAAAAAGCATGCTTTCGAGAAACTTAGAACAGACGCTGCACCGCGCGTTGAACATTGCGGCCGAATACCGCCATGAATTCGCCACGCTGGAGCACTTGTTGCTGGCGCTTATCGACGATCCGGACGCGGTGGCGGTGCTGCGCGCGTCTGAAATCGACCTGGACAAGGCGCGCATCGACGTTTCCGAGTTCTTGCAAAACGAATTGGCGCTACCACCGCTGGACGGCTTGGAAGACCCCAAGCCGACGTCTGGGTTCCAGCGCGTGATCCAGCGCGCCATTATCCATGTGCAGTCGTCGGGTCGCGAAGAAGTCACCGGGGCCAACGTCCTGGTGGCCTTGTTCTCGGAACGCGAAAGCCATGCGGTCTATTTTCTGGCCGATCAGGACATGACGCGCCTGGACGCGGTCAATTACATCAGCCACGGCATCGCCAAAGCCCCCGGTCGCTCCGAAGACCGTCACATTGACGGCGCGGGCATGGGCGACGAGATGGGCGACGACATGGAAGGCGGTGAAGACGGGCACGTTAAATCCGGCAGCGAGGCGTTGGAGGCCTATTGCGTCAACCTCAACGTCAAGGCCGAAGAGGGCAAGATCGATCCGCTTATTGGGCGTGGCGAAGAAGTTGATAGAACGATCCAAGTCCTATGTCGCCGCACCAAGAACAATCCGCTCTATGTGGGCGATCCGGGGGTGGGCAAAACCGCCATTGCCGAGGGACTGGCGCGCCGCATTAACGAGGGTGAGGTCCCCGAAGTGCTGCTGAAAGCACAAATTTGGGCGCTGGACATGGGCTCATTGCTGGCCGGTACCCGCTATCGCGGCGATTTCGAGGAACGCCTCAAGGCGGTGATGAAGGAATTGGAGGCCGATCCCGAAAATGTGCTGTTTATCGACGAGATTCACACCGTCATCGGGGCTGGGGCCACGTCTGGCGGGTCCATGGATGCGTCGAACATCTTAAAGCCGTCGCTGGCGTCGGGAACGCTGCGCTGTATCGGGTCCACCACCTACAAGGAATACCGCAACCACTTTGAAAAGGATCGCGCCCTGGTGCGCCGGTTCCAAAAGATCGACGTGCGCGAACCCAGCGTCGAGGATACGGTGAAGATCCTGCGCGGCCTGAAACCCTATTACGAGGCCCATCACCAGGTGCGCTATACCGACGCCGCGATCCGCTCGGCGGTGGAATTGGCGGCGCGCTATATCAATGATCGCAAGCTGCCCGATAAGGCCATCGACGTCATCGACGAGGTCGGGGCATCGCGCATGTTGCTGGCTCCGGCAAAGCGTAAAAAGACCGTTTCGGTGAAGGACGTGGAAGCCGTGGTGGCCATGATTGCGCGCATCCCACCGAAAAGTGTGTCCAGCGACGATGCCAAGGTTCTCAAATATTTAGAGCGCGATCTTAAGGCGATGGTTTATGGCCAAGATAGCGCGATTGAGCAGATTTCCAGCTCCATCAAGCTGGCGCGCGCAGGCCTTCGCGAACCGGACAAGCCTATTGGATCGTACCTGTTTTCCGGCCCCACCGGGGTTGGCAAAACCGAGGTCGCACGCCAGCTCGCCATGACCATGGGGGTGGAATTGGTGCGCTTTGATATGTCGGAATACATGGAGCGCCATTCGGTGTCACGCCTGATCGGCGCACCGCCCGGCTATGTGGGCTTTGAGCAGGGTGGTTTGCTCACCGATGCGGTGGACCAGCAACCCCATTGCGTCCTTTTGCTGGACGAAATTGAAAAGGCCCATCCGGACCTGTTCAACATCTTGTTGCAGGTGATGGATCACGGCAAGCTTACCGATAACAACGGCAAAACCATTGATTTTCGCAATGCGGTGCTGATCATGACGACCAACGCGGGTGCTGCGGATTTGGCCAAGAACACCATCGGGTTTGAGAGGTCTGAGCGCGAGGGCGATGACAAAGAAGCCATCGAGCGCATGTTCACACCTGAATTTCGCAATCGCCTGGACGCCATCGTGCCGTTTGCCAACCTGTCATCCGCCGTTATGAGCCGCGTGGTGGACAAGTTCATCATGGAATTGGAGGTGCAACTGAGCGAGCGCAACGTTACCATTGAGCTGAGCGATGAAGCGCGCGAATGGCTGGCGAAGAAGGGTTATGACCGCAATTTCGGTGCTCGCCCCCTGGGCCGCGTCATTCAAGAACACATCAAGCGTCCGCTGTCCGAAGAACTGCTGTTTGGCAAGCTAACCGCGGGCGGTGCCGTGCGGGTGAAGATCGAAGACGGCAAGACTGTGTTTGATTACCCACAAGTTCCGACCAAGTCAGCCTCTAAGCCTAAAAAGCCTAAAAAGTCTGCAAAGTCGGGACTACCCGCCAAAACCAAGCCATCCGGCACCTCGCCGGTGCCGGTGGTGGTGAAGTAGGGGCTGACAGATGGGGGGCTTTAGGCGCGTGTTTGTCGGCCTGCTGCTGGGAATTGTGGCTTTGCAGCCGAGCTTTAATTCGGCACGTGCGGCGCAAGATACCCGCGAATTGGTCGATCTGCCGCCGATGATGCAAGAGCACATGCTTGGCAATATGCGCGATCACCTGTCCGCGTTGAACGAAATGTTTGGCGCCCTGGCCGAGGGCAATACCGCCCTAGCGGCGGATATTGCCGAAGCGCGGCTCGGAATGTCGTCGCTTTCGCTCCACGGGGCCGAGCACCTGGGTGCGTTCATGCCGAAAGCCATGGGCGAGATCGGCACTCAAATGCATCTCGCCGCCAGCCGTTTCGTTATCGTCGCGCAAGATGCAGAACTCAACCCCGGCAAAGCGGCGCAACACGAGGTTTACAAAGCCCTGCAAGAGATAACCGACAACTGCGTCGCCTGTCATCAGGCCTATCGTATTCGCTGACGATAAGGGGAGAGAACAGGGGCTAGCCCCCGACCCCGCCGATTGCATAGGCAAGCCCTGCCGGGTCCTTTCAAATAACCGCTTCACATCTGCCTATTCTGTGCGTTCAGCATATGGGTAGGAGATGGATATGTATTGATGTATGACTTTAATAATCACTATTAATGCATTGATTTATATGTGTATAATAGAAACACAATCCCCCAGATTACATTCTCTCCCCAATTTGGCACGCCCCTTGCGATGACTAAGGGATATAACGGGAACTGCTCCGGAAAAACCGGAGCCAATCGGAGGACGAAATCATGGCTGTCGACGTCTACATGGGCCGTAAATTCAACGCCAATCACCAACTCGCCATTATCCTCGAGCGCCATATGGGGCTCGACCGTGCACGCAGAACCGCGCGCAAAAATGGCTGGAGAGGCGTGTTGGCGGCCCTCAATGAGCAAAATGCAATCGTTACGGTGCCTGCTTAAGCCTTAAGGGGCTTGTTTGCAGGGGGCCTCGGTGATGCGGGTTTGCCCGGGGCCGCGAAATGGCAACATCAGCCGATTGCCGGGCAGCAGGGTGAAATCGCGCAATGTCGGCGTACCGCTGGCACTGCCCGGGCGTTGCCGAGCGACCTTGGCGACCATGCAGGTGGTGCACACGTTGACGATGGTCTCGCGCCGCGTCTGGGGATCTTGTATCAGGCGCACACAGCGGTTAACCGGCAGGGCGTGCGCCGCTTCGGCGACCAGCACGCCGCCCAATACAGCCGCCAGAACGGCAAATTTCAAGAGATTCGTCATAGGCAATCTTACACCGTGTCCGGGCTTTGGCGATACGGGCTTTCTTCCATCAACACGTTAAATTCGTGCCGCACGGCGCGGCGCTCAAGGTCTAAGAACCCCGCCACGGCTTCACGCAAACCCGGATCGGTGATGAAATGGGCGGAATGGGTGAGGGTGGGCAGATAGCCGCGCGCGATCTTGTGCTCGCCCTGCGCCCCCGCTTCGACGCGGGCCAAGCCCCGTTCGATGGCGAATTCAACGCTCTGGTGGTAGCACAGCTCGAAATGCAAGAAGCGCACGTCCTCGCTGCACCCCCAATAGCGGCCATACAGCGCGTCGGAACCGATCAGGTTGAGCGCGCCGGCTATGGTGCTGTCGCCTCGCTTGGCCATCACCAACAACACCCGGTCCGCCATCCGTTCACCAATCATGCGGAACGCTTTGCGGTTCAAATAGGGCTGGCCCCATTTACGTGCCCCGGTGTCTAGATAAAAACCATACATGGCGTCCCAGTGCGCAGGGCTGATGGCGGCCCCGGTGAGCCGTTCGATGCAAAGACCCGCTTGGGCCACCGCGCGGCGTTCCTTATTTAAGGCCTTACGCTTGCGTGAAGTCAGTTCATCTAAAAAATCAGAGTAATCTCCGTATTTATTGTTATTCCAGTGATATTGTAGACCAAGACGGGGCAGAAATCCGGCTTCATGTAAAACGTTAGCATCATCGTCTGGAATAAAATTGACATGGACGGAACTTAACTTCGCGCCCGCCGTCAGCCCTAAAAAGGCATCGGCCAACTGGCGTTTGAGTTGTGTCTGAACGGGGGGGGGAAGGTCGCCACGGACCAGCAACCGGGACCCGGTGACGGGGGTGAACGGCACCGCCGAGAGCAGCTTGGGGTAGTAGCTGCCGCCCGCCCGCTGGTAAGCCTCGGCCCAGCCATGGTCGAACACGTACTCGCCCGCCGAGTGACCTTTTAAGTATACCGGTGCACAAGCCAGAACCTCGCCACTCACATCCCGGATCACCACGTGGCGTGGCGCCCAGCCATTTTGCTGGGATACACTGGCGCTGTCCTCTAGGGCACTGAGGAACGCATGGCTAAGAAATGGGTTATCGCCCCCGGCGCATGCATCCCAAGCGGCGCTCGGCACTTGGGCCAAGCCCTCCACCACAGAAATCGTTAAATTTTCGCGTCCATCGGGCATGGGATGGATATGGCGATGAGGTTGCCCCTAAGCAATAGAGACTTGAATTCTACTCTATGGTTGTATAAAATTACGAATATCACGTTAAAGATTCATATGAGTTGTGAAATCAATCCAATTAAGGAGTAAGATAATGGTGAAAATACCCAAAGGTGCCAAGAGGGCAACCATGAAAAACGACCTGAATCTAAAAGAGAAAATCAATGGTCGGTTGATGATTCGTGACCTGATGGACAGTGCCATAACGCGTGCTGGCTTGAAGTATAGTGATCACATCAATTATAGCGATCACATCAACGAAGCGTAGGTGCATTCGCGTTCGCGCGTCCTGAAAATAAGCAAGATCACGTGTAACGAATGCCGGGCTTCCTCTGAGGCCCGGCATTTCATATATGGGAGTTTTCCTCATGAGCTCAAACCTGGATGCGGCCATTCGGTCATGCCGCTATGTGGCGCTACACGTCACCGATTACTGCAATTTGCAATGTCGTTATTGTTTCGAGGCGGCACCGGCTATGCCGAAAAAGAGCGATCCCTGTCAGCGCTTCATGGAGTTGGAGGTGGCGACCCGGACCGTTGAACGTATCGTGTCTGAATGCTCTGCGGATCATGTGGACGTGCTGTTGTTCGGCGGTGAACCCCTGCTGATTGGTATGGATTGGCTAGAGACTGCTATCGAGGCTTTTCGGGCCTCTGCCAAGGCGCATGGAAAAACGCTTAAAATCGCCATGACGACCAATGCGACTGCAGTGAATACGGGTGTGGCACGCCGCCTGCGCGCAGCTGAAGTTGGTGTATGCGTGAGCATTGACGGACCGCCAGACATTCACGATTTATCGCGTGGGGGGGCGAAAAGTATGCTCAAGGGGATCGCAGCACTCAAAGAGGCCGGGATTGCGCTGAATACCATTTGTGTCGTTAACCCGCACAACGGCGAACATATAGAGGAAATATTGTTGTTCTTGCTTGATCTGGGCATTACCAAGGGGCGCTTCACGCCGATGACCTACGCTGGCAGTGCCTCACACGGGTTTGAATTCGACGATATAAATATGCCCATACGAGCGGTCATGCAGGTGTTGGAGCACATGTTAGACACACAGGGTTCGGGGTTTGTGGATTTGCCGCTTATGCGACGTGTGGCGCACTACGCCGCCGACAGGATCGGCCTCTCTCTCAATCAGCAAGACTACGATTGCTATACCAAAACGTGTTGGGCGGGGGCAGGATACTTAGCGGTTTCAGGGGATGGGGCGCTCTATCCATGCTCGCGCTGTGTCGAGTCCGAATACCAGATGGGCCACCTGGACGGCGATGGGCAAGCCAGTACCCTCGGGCAGTTGGAACGGCTGCACAGTGTCGGCATGGAAGCCTTTCACTGCAACGCCTGTCCCGCGCGGGCAATCTGTTTTGGGGGGTGTGCAGCCCATAACAAGGCAGATGTGCGAAACTTTGAGCTGGATTGTGCCCTGACCCGTGCTCTGTTCGCCGCTTTTGAAGAGAATAGCGATAAGGTCTTGGCTCTGCACCATGCGCTGTATGGCCGCCATAACGGCGTAGGTGATGACCTCGCCAGCGATGCAGAAGCACTGCATATCCTTGATGTTTTGCAAAAAACTAAAATGACACCAATGATCGCAAAACACGGTGGAGTGATTTTGAGTAACGGTATGGACAATTACCTCATTGATCCCGCAAATGGCGATGCTTGCGCGGTCACAGATGACGGGGTGGCGGAATTGATGAAATCGTGATTATGCCACCTCAAACACCCCATCCACCTCGACCGCCACGCCCAGCGGCAGGGTGTTGACGCCCACCGCGGCGCGGGCATGTTTGCCGACCTCGCCGAAAACCTCGGCCATGAGGTCGGAGGCACCGTTGATGACCTTGGGGTGATCGGTAAAATCGGCTGTGCAGTTGACGAAACCGCCCAAACGCACCACGCGGGTCACCCGGTCCAAATCGCCCCCGCACGCGGCTTTGATCTGGGCGATCAAGTTCAGCCCACACAGTTTGGCCGCCTCATAGGCTTGTTCGGTGTTGAAATCCTCGCCGACGCGACCCACATATTTTAAATCACCGTTTTCCAACGTGATTTGCCCTGACACGAACACCAGATTGCCGCTTTGTACATAGGGAACATAGTTGGCAGCCGGGGCTGCGGCTTGGGGCAGGGTTAGGCCCAAGTCTTTAAGGCGGGCATCGATGGCGGACAGGGTGTCGGACATGGTGGCTCCTGGTTCGAGAGAATGATTTTTGGCACTCTAACCGATACCCGGACGCCATCAAAGCCCGCACTCTTACGACATGGAAATTATGTATTCCTCATACAAATATGCTATTGTAACTGCATATTATAATCATTAAATATCTACGACTATACAGGGTGTCTTATAAATAATATAAAACCACGGTAAGGGGCGGCCCATGCCTAGAATTTTGATCGTAGACGATGACTCTGACATGCGCGGTTGGATTTCCGCCGTGTTAGAGGAGCATGGCTACGTCGTTGATGTTCTGCCGAGTGACGAGGGGGTGCAACGTCTCATGATGCTGGGTCTTATTGATTTGGCGCTGTTTGACCACCATTTGCCGTCCAAAAGCGGGCTTTCTTTGTTGCGCGATATCCGTGCGGCTAAAATCAGCACTCCGGTGGTGATGCTCACCTCCGATAGCTCGCAACAATTGGCGGCGGAATGCTTTCGCGCCGGGGCATCGGACTTCATTGCCAAGCCCATCGATCCCGATTACCTGAAAATCGTTGTCGAGCGCACCTTGAGCGCCAAGTCCAGCACCCTCAAAAACGTGGCCTATAAGGGAATGGGCTACATGCGCCATAAGTCCGAATGCAGCTTTCACAACGATTCAAATAGCTGCGATTGCGGTCTCAAGGATGTCTTCGAAGAAATCCAGAATTTTTAAATTGCAGCACGGCTCCAGCTCGCGTACACGACGTCTCAGAATTTCATAAATGAGGAGTCAGGGCGTGTTTCAGGTCAACGCATACTTCGACGGCAACGTCACATCCATTGCCTTTAAGGGCGAAACCCTCCCCGCCACCGTGGGCGTGATGGCACCGGGCGCATACGAGTTTTCCACCAGCCAGCATGAGACCATGAGCGTCGTGTCCGGTGCGCTCACCGTTAAGCTACCGGGCAGCGACGACTGGCAAACGTTTGCCTCCGGCACATCGTTCGAAGTCCCCGCTAACGCCAGCTTCAACCTTAAAGTCGAAACCGATACCGCGTATTTGTGCACCTACGCCTGAGGCGGCAAACACCTTACGTCTTGTGACTGCCGTCGCAGAAGGGGGCGTTTTGGGTTTGCTTGCATTGGCATAGCCACGCCGTCTCCGTCTTTTCGGCAGTGAACAGGACCGGACTTAACCCCGTCCCTTTATGGGAACCGTCGCAAAAAGGCTGGGTCGCAGAGCGCCCACACGCGCACCACGCATATTTTTTTCCAGCTTCCAACGTGACCTCAACGGGCTCATCACCCGCACGCTCGACCTCACTCATAACTAATATCCTTCCATCATCGCTCCAATCCTCACCCCCTCATATGGGGACGAAGATAAGTGATGTGAAGGAAAATGGGGGTGGGAGGGATACCGCAGACAAAAGGCGAGGGCGCAGCGGGTTCTCCGCAGGGCGCCCTCAAGTGTCCAGGGAGGAGCCTGGATATGGTTCCGGGCGGCCCGGGGCGTGGCGAGGGCCACACCCCGGGCTTTAGACGCCTGCTCTTAAGAGCAGCCGGTCGTTCCGCCGCAGGTATCGCACTTCAAGCAGGTGCCGTTGCGCAACAGCGTGAAGTTTCCGCATTCGGGGCAATCGTCCCCTTCGTAGCCGCGCATGCGGGCTTCGCGCACGCGCTCCATGTGGATGTCCACGGTTTCCACCAGCGTTGCCTCGACGTTCATCGGTGCGCCGCCGGACAAGGCCTGTGACACGCCGCCACCGGCCACCGCCGCGATGGCGTCTGCGGCTTCTTCGATGGCTGTAGCGGTTACGGGCATGGACTTTTTATCCGCCGCACCACCCTTGATAACGGTGAGCTTTTGCGAGCGCACAAAGCCTTGGCTGGTGAGTTTTTCGACCGCGTTGATGGCGTCTTCGACATCGTTCATATTGCTTTCGTTGTCGCCCTTGCCCATGGCGTCGGGCATCAGGTCGGCGGGTTTTGCGTGCGCCAGATCGTTGCGCTGCAAATAGCTGACCGCCAGTTCGCGGAAGATGTAATCCAAGATCGAGGTCGCCATCTTGATGGTGTCGTTGCCTTCGACCAACCCTGATGGTTCAAAGCGGGTAAAGGTGAACGCCTCGACAAATTCTTCCAGCGGCACGCCGTATTGCAGGCCGATGGACAGGGCGATGGCGAAGTTGTTCATGAGTGAGCGGAACGCAGCGCCTTCCTTGTGCATATCGATGAAGATTTCGCCCAAGCGACCGTCGTCGTATTCGCCGGTGCGCAGGTACACTTTGTGTCCGCCAACGATGGCTTTTTGGGTGTAGCCCTTGCGCCGATGCGGCAGCTTGTCGCGTTCCACCATGCGTTCGATGACGCGCTCGGTGATGATCGCGGCGCGTGCCGTGGCGGCAGCGTTGTCGTTATAGGCTTCCGACAGGGTTTCTTCATCGTCTTCCACGTCGTCCAACAAGGATGACTGCAACGGCTGGCTGAGTTTAGAGCCGTCTCTGTACAAGGCGTTGGCTTTCAGACCCAACTGCCACGACAGCATGTAGGCGTTTTTGCAGTCTTCCACGGAGGCGTCGTTGGCCATGTTGATGGTCTTGGAAATGGCCCCGGTGATGAACGGCTGCGACGCCGCCATCATGCGGATGTGGCTTTCCACGCTCAACACGCGTTTGCCGATGCGCCCGCACGGATTGGCGCAATCGAACACGGACAAGTGCTCGTCGGCCAAATGCGGCGCGCCTTCCAACGTCATGGCACCACACACATAGGTGTTGGCGGCTTCCACGTCGTCTTTGGAAAAGCCCAACTGGCCGAGCAGATCGAACGAAATGTCGTTCAACATGGCGTCATCCAAGCCTAGCACCTGGGTGCAGAACTCTTCGCCCAAGGTCCACTTGTTGAAGGCGAACTTAATGTCGAAGGCGTCTTTCAAGGCGGCTTCCAAGGCGCTTAAGGCTTCTGGAGTGAAGCCTTTTTCGGTCAAGGATGCAGGATTGATGGCACCGTCGAAGTTCTTTAGCGAACCATGGCCCAAGGCGTAGCGCTCGATGATTTCGATATCGGCCTCATTGTAGCCGAGACGGGTGAGGGCCGCGGGAACCATGCGGTTGATGATCTTGAAGTAACCGCCGCCGGCCAGCTTTTTGAACTTCACCAGGGCGAAGTCAGGCTCGATGCCGGTGGTGTCGCAATCCATCACCAAGCCAATGGTGCCGGTGGGGGCAATGACCGAGGTCTGGGCGTTGCGATAACCGTGCAGTGCACCGAGTTCCAGGGCCTTGTCCCACGATTCGCGACACGCTACGACCAGCGCGCCGTCGGGGCAGCTGTCCGCGTCAAGCGGCACGGGCTTAACCGACAGGTTTTCATAGCCGGTGGCTTCGGAATGGGCGGCACGGCGGTGGTTGCGGATAACCGTCAACATGGGTTCGCGATTTTTCTCATAGCCTGGGAACGCACCCAGTTCACCCGCCATTTCGGCAGACGTGGCGTAACTCACCCCGGTCATCAGCGCCGAGATAGCGCCACAGATGGCGCGGCCTTCGTCTGAATCGTAGGAGTAGCCAGCTTCCATCAGGTAGCCGCCGATGTTGGCAAAGCCTAAGCCCAGCGTGCGGTATTCATAAGACCGCTGAGCGATTTCGACGGATGGGAACTGGGCCATCAGCACCGAGATTTCCAACGTCACGGTCCACAAACGCACCGCATGCTCAAAAGCCGGCACGTCCAGGGAGGCGTCTTCGCGCTGGAAATTATGCAGGTTGATGGACGCCAGGTTACACGCCGTGTCGTCCAGGAACATGTATTCGGAACACGGGTTGGAGGCATTGATGCGTCCCGATTCCGGGCACGTGTGCCATTCATTGATGGTGGTGTCGTATTGGATGCCGGGGTCTGCGCAGGCCCATGCGGCGTGGCCGATGTTTTCCCACAGATCGCGCGCCTTGATGCGTTTTTCGACTTCGCCGTCTTTGCGGCGGATCAGCTCCCATTCACCATCTTGCAGCACGCGCTCCAAGAAATCGTTGGTGATGCGCACGGTGTTGTTGGAGTTTTGCCCCGCAACCGTCATGTAGGCTTCGGAATCCCAGTCGGTGTTGAATTCCGGGAATTTGATGTCGTTATAACCCTGACGTGCAAACTGGATCACGCGTTGGACATAGTTTTCCGGAACGTGGCTGCGACGTGCGGCCTGGATGGCCTTTTTCAATGCCGGATTTTCTTTCGGCTCGAACCGCGTGTCGTCGTCGCCATCGGCACCGCCGTGACACGCCGCCATGACGGCGTTCATGTGCTTGGACACGGTCTTAGAACCGGTCACCAAGGCGGCAACCTTCTGTTCTTCGGTGACCTTCCAGTTGACGAATTTTTCGATGTCGGGGTGATCAACGTCGACCACCACCATTTTGGCGGCGCGACGCGTGGTGCCGCCGGATTTAATTGCCCCGGCTGCACGGTCGCCAATTTTTAAGAAGCTCATCAAGCCCGATGACTTGCCACCACCCGACAGTGGCTCATTTTCGGCGCGCAGGTTGGAGAAGTTGGTGCCGGTGCCGGAACCATACTTAAACAGACGCGCTTCACGCACCCAAAGGTCCATGATGCCGCCTTCTTGCACCAAGTCATCGCTGATGGACTGGATAAAGCAGGCGTGGGGCTGGGGGTGTTCGTAAGACGATTTGGATTTGGTCAGCTTGCCAGTTTGGAAATCAACATAGTGATGGCCTTGAGCCGGGCCGTCGATCCCATAGGCCCAGTGGAGGCCGGTGTTGAACCACTGTGGCGAGTTGGGGGCAGCCATTTGCTTGCACAGCATGTAACGCAATTCGTCATGGTAAGCGGACGCGTCTTCTTCACTGTCGAAGTAGCCGCCTTTCCAGCCCCAGTACGCCCACGTGCCGACCAAACGATCAAACACCTGCTTGGCGCTGATCTCAGAGCTTTCGCGCTCGTCCTTGGGGATTTTTTTCAGAGCCGCTTTGTCGGGCTCCGAACGCCACAAAAACTCGGGAACGTCGTCTTCTTGAACGGGCTTCAACGCTTGGGGCACACCGGCCTTGCGGAAATACTTCTGAGCGATGACGTCGCACGCCACCTGGCTCCAGGCGGTAGGAACCTCCATATCGTCGAGTTTAAAGACGACGGATCCATCTGGATTACGAATTTCCGACGTTGCCGCGCGAAATTCGATGTTGGCGTAAGGCGACTGCCCTTTTTTGGTGAAGTGACGTTCAATGCGCATATTGACCCCGGCCCCTAGCTCGATTGGTTATTTTCATGTGATTTTGAAAAGGGAATTGGCTGACCCAATTTCCCCCTCCAAAGTCCCGCTCCGGCCCGCTTTCGCGGTTGTTTCCCCCCCGTATAGCCGCTTATACACGCTTCTGAACACAATGGAGTGTATTGGTGCCCTTGGGGGACACAATATGTAGCCCATCGTTGGTTAAGGCTCAATAAAGATCGCACTATTGAATGTGGGTAAGTGAGGTCATTAGCACTAAATGTGGGTGTTTCTGCGGCTTTCGGGGGCAAAAAAAAATCAAAAAAAAGAGTTAGTCCGTTTTGCGTACGACGTTTTTCTGTGAGCTAAATTAACGTGAAAAAGCTAGGTAAAAACCGGGGGAAACCCGAAAAACCGGAAGGTATGAACGTCCGTGTCGAGAAACTACAGAGCGCTTGGGTACTGTTACGGGCACGAAAGGAATCCAAGAATCGGGGGTTATAAATTCTGGCGGGCAGGCGTTCACGGGAAGGGGGTATCATGCGAGACACTTCTGTACGGGCCTCAATAGCGCTATAAAGCCTTCATGAGTAAGCCCTATATCCTCACCCCCCACCGCTTTTTGGTCGCGACCTATATGGCGACGCTGATCACCTCGGCGGCGCTGTTGTTTTGGCTGCAGCCGATGATCGCGAAGTTTATTTTGCCGCGAGTCGGTGGCGCCCCCCAGGTGTGGAATACGGCGATGATGTTCTTTCAGGCCGCCTTATTGGCGGGCTATCTCTATGCCCACGTGCTCACGCGCCATGCCCCGATCCGCATCCAAGTCGCCACGCACCTCGCTTTGTTGCTGGTGTGCTTGGCGTGGCTGCCGATTGCCATTCCCCCCGCGTCCTTACCGCCCGGTGGGGGCAATCCCAGCGGTTGGGTTTTGAGCGCCCTGGCGCTCAGCATTGGCGTGCCGTTCACGGTGGTCTCCGGCTCTGCACCTCTGTTACAGAGCTGGTTTGCCGCCAGCGATCACAAGGATGCAGAAAATCCGTATTTTCTGTATGCCGCCAGCAACGTCGGCTCCATGAGCGCGTTGTTCGCCTTTCCCCTGATTGCCGAACCGATGTTGGATTTACCGGGACAAAGCTTGGCGTGGAGTCTCGCCTTTGCGGTCTTGGTTGTGCTCAGTGCTTTTTCCGGCAGATTGGCGTTAAAGACGTCTAAACCATCCGTGACCGCCCTTAACGTCGGCGCAGAACGGAGCGGCGATGCCCCCACGTCCTTACAACGTTTTTTGTGGGTGGCATTGCTGTTGGCGTCAACCAGCCTGATGTTGGGCATCACCACCTACATCACCACCAACGTCGCCGCCGTACCGTTGTTATGGGTGGTGCCGTTAGCGTTGTATTTGCTGACCTTCATTTTGGCCTTCGCCCGCCGCCCGTTGATTTCGCCTCAGCGCAGCTTGCACGTGCTGCTGGCAGCCCTAATTGTGTTTGGCATCGTCTGGGCCGTTAGAGATGCATTGAGCTTGTGGTTGGCGTGGACGCTGGCGCTGATGGTGGTGTATTTCGTGACCGTGTTGGCCTGTCATACCCAATTGGCACAGATCAAACCGCACAAATCCTGGCTCACAGAATTTTATCTGTGGATTGCACTGGGCGGCGTTCTGGGGGGCAGCTTTAATGCGTTGCTGGCCCCGGTATTGTTCCAAGGTGCCACGGAGTTCGAGCAGATGCTCGGCGTGGCGTTGGCCTTAATCTTGGCCACCAGCGCCTTTCAGCGGCGCGATAGCACCCGTATGGCCTTGGTGTTGGCGCTGGCCAGCTTAGTCTTGCCCTTAGGCGCGGATCACGCGGGGCTCTTTCTGCCCAAAAATACCATAACGCGGGAACGCAATTTCTTTGGCGTGCTCACCGTGCAAAACGATGCAGAGATTAACGCCCGCATCTTAGGTCATGGCACCACCGTTCATGGCATGCGCGATCTAAGGGCTGGCCATAACTTGGAACCGGTGGGCTATTACGGACGCACATCACCGCTGGGGGACGTCATGGCAGAACTTTTGCGCCGTCCCAAAATGGGCGATATCGCGGCTATCGGATTGGGCGTCGGCAGCATTTCGTGCTATCCGACGGGCGGGCGGAGCTTTCAATTTTTTGAAATCAATCCCGCTGTCACCCGTCTAGCCGAACACCCTGGCTATTTTGACTTTCTCAAGGACTGCGGCGCACATTACCGAGTTAAGCATGGCGACGGGCGCTTGCGCATTGCCGACGCGCCGCCAGCCAGCTTTGATTTGATCTTTCTGGACGCGTTTACATCCGACAGCATTCCGGTTCATTTGCTGACCCGTCAAGCGGTGGAAATTTATCGCGATAAGCTGACCCCCGGTGGATTGATCTTAGCGCACATTTCCAACAATCATTTAGACTTGGCCCCCGTGCTGTCGGCCATCGCGCGCGATTTAGGTATGGTTGCATTTGAACGCACCCGGCTGGGGGGCGATGCGAACTCTGGCTCCAACCGCCTCCTTGACGCTCAGGTGGAGATGGTGGTGCTGGCGGCAAACTTAAATGACCTAGGCCCCGTGCCAACCTTACCCGGCTGGCACCAGCTTCACAGTGACGGTTCGGCGCGCGCATGGACAGACAGCTATACCAACATCGTCGGCGCGCTACGTATCTTCAAAAATTGGTGAGTGTTGTGTTCTGAGGAAGGACTTTTGAGCATTAATCTGGACGTGCACCGTCCTCCATGCGATAAAAGTCACGCCCGAGGGGAAACGGAATCGGGTCTGGCACATGAGTTATTCGGGGAGTTACGGACACTATGGACATCGGCAGCATTGGTACGCACCTCTACACCTTGTTCTCGGGCGAGAAGGTGGGTTCAGACGAGTTCGGCAACAAATACTACCGGTGCAAAAAGCGCCTGCACGGTCGCGAGCGGCGCTGGGTCATTTATAAGGGTAAAAAAGAAGCGTCCAAGGCGCCGCCCGAATGGCATGCGTGGCTGCACCATACGTCTGATGCTCCGCTATCCGAAGCCGCCGCCCAGCCGCAAGACTGGCAGCAGGCGCACATTCCAAATTTAACCGGCACGTTAAACGCTTATCGTCCCCAAGGCAGCGATGAACAAGGCGGCAAGCGCGCCAAAGCCAGCGGCGATTATGAAGCCTGGACCCCGGGCGCTTAAACGTACGGCCTCTGACCTATGAAATTGAGAGCGAAACGCTGATCCATGCAGAACAATCCAAACCGCGACATGTTAGTGGGGGGCCTAGTGGTGCTGCTGGTAGCGGGGCTGTTCAGCTTTTCCTATGCGGGTAAGCAAATGTCCGCCGAGGCCAGCGTTGGCACCTATCCGGTGACCGCCGTGTTCAGCCGCGTTGATGGCCTATTCGAAGGCGACGAAGTGCGTTTGGGCGGTATTCGCGTCGGCACGGTGGGCAACCAGGAGCTTGACCAAAATTTTCGTGCCTCTGTGACGTTGCAAATTGACAACGGCGTGGAGATTCCTGTGGATACCGCCGCCGCCATTCACACCGACGGATTGTTCGGCTCTAAATTCGTAGTTCTGGAACCGGGCGGCGAAGAGGACATGATTGCCGCTGGCGGCGAAATCACCTACACCCAAGGTGCTATCGTGGTGGGCGAGATACTGGGCTTGATCATCGACGAAGGCAAAGCCCGCCAAGACAAAACCAAAGCCAACACCACCAAACAAGAGGGCAATTGAGATGGGCCGTAATGCCATTGAAACCATCATGGGCGCCGCCGTGTTGCTGGTCGCCGGATTCTTCGTTTATTTCGCCTACAACACCGCCCAAATCAAAGCGGTGTCGGGCTATGAGTTGAACGCGCGATTTTTCAAAATCGGCGGGTTGGGCAAGGGCTCGGACGTGCGCATCAGCGGCATTAAGATCGGCACGGTTTTGGAAAACCGCCTCGACCCGGTGACTTTCGATGCGGTGGTGGTGATGTCTATTCGTCCCGACGTAAAATTGCCCGCCGATACGGTAGCGAGCATCGCGTCGTCTGGCATGCTGGGCGATAAATATATTCAGTTGGTGCCGGGTTCCGACACCGCCATCTTGGAGGCCGGTTCCGACATTGCCAACACCAAGGACTATCGGTCGCTGGAAGACCAAGTGGGAGAGATTATCTTTCTCGCCACCGGCGGCGAAGACAAGTAAGAGCCGCCGCTTGTGATGTCCTTATCCCGCCAGAACTGGTCGCCTGAAACTTATCTGCGCAATGCGTCTTTCGTGCCGGAACTGGGGCGTGACGTGGTGTCGCTTTTGGCTCCGCAGGCGGATGAGCGGATTTTGGATTTGGGCTGTGGCGAAGGTTTATTAAGCGCCGAGATCAACGCCGCCGGGGCGCACGTTTACGCCATCGATGCCAGCCCTTCTCAAGTCGAAGCCGCGCGCGCGCGGGGCGTTGATGCCCATGTTCTCGACGCCCTGGAGTTGGATTTCGAAATGGAATTCGACGCCGTTTTTTCCAACGCGGCGCTGCACTGGATGCGGCCCATTTCCAAGGTGTTCGATTCAGTCTTTCGCGCCTTGAAACCGGGTGGGCGCTTCGTTGCCGAGCTGGGCGGGGCGGGGAATATTTCATCAATTCGCATGGCCCTTTACGACGTTTTGGAAACTCGCGGGATTGACGCGGCGCGCCATGACCCGTGGTCGTTTCCCGGCCCTGGCGAGGCGGGGGGCTTGCTGAAAAAATCGGGATTTGAAGTCTCACAACTGCACCTGTTTCGCCGCCCCACAGCCTTGCCCGGCGACGTCGGCGGCTGGTTGGATACTTTCGCCGGTCAGTTCTTGGTCGAGGTCGAGCCAGCCGATCACGACGCCGTCATTGCGGAGGTTCGCGCGCTGCTGGAACCGCAGCTTCAGGGCGACGACGGCGTGTGGGTGGCCGACTATGTGCGGCTGAAATTTATGGCGGTGAAGCCATGAAGAAACTCATCGGTGCTCTTATCTTTGTGGTGGCCTCGAGCCCAGCTTTTGCGGACCCGTACCAGACCGCCGTGTTGCAGGGTTTAGACAAAGTTACCGCGCGGGTCACCACCTTGCGCGTGGACGTGGGCGACACGGTGCGCTTTGGCACGCTGGAAATCATCGTACGCCATTGCGACAAACGCCCGCCCGAAGAAACGCCGGAAAGCGCTGCGTTTATCGACGTCTGGGAAGTGCGTCCGGGCGAGGCCGCGGCGAGCCTGTTTCGCGGCTGGATGTTCGCGTCTAGCCCGGCGCTGAACGCCCTGGAACACCCGGTCTATGACGTGTGGGTTTTGGGCTGCGAAAACATCGTTTCAAATTCCGATGACAATGCGCTTTCGGACGGCGAGCTTAAGAACTGAGCGTCCACGGTGAAGGCGCGCTCGAGGCGTTCGATGTATTCTTGCCCGGAAATTTCGATCCCACCCATAGTAGCCAGGTGTGGTGTGATGAACTGGGTGTCTAACAGGACGAAGCCCCCCAAACGCAACCGCGCCACCAGGTGCGCCAAGGCTACCTTAGATGCATTGGGCTGGCGCGAAAACATGCTTTCGCCCATGAACGCACCCTTCAAGCAGATGCCATAAAGGCCCCCTACCAATTCATTGTCTTTCCACACCTCAACCGAATGGGCGAGGCCCAGCTCGTGCATTTCACAGTAGGCGCGAATGATCTCGTCGTTGATCCAGGTGCCGTCGATGACGTCTTTGTCTTCTTGGCTGGGGCGCGGTTGGGCGCACTCTTCGATGACCTGGGCAAAGCAGGTGTTGCAGGTGACGCTAAAGTCCCCCCGGCGCAAAACCTTGCGCAGTGATTTCGAGATGTGCAGGCCGTCCAACGGCAACACCCCGCGCAGTTCCGGGTCGACCCAAAAAATGGTTGGGTCATCGCGCGCCTCGGACATGGGAAACACTCCCGCCGCATAGGCGCGCACCAAGATTTCTGGTGTGAGTTTATGGGGGCCGGGAATGGGGCGTGACATGGGGTGAGTACAGCCTAAGTTCGTTCGCGTGTGTCTTCAAAGGTGGTGATGTGGACCTCGGAATGCAGGGTCTTGTGCACGGGGCATTTGTCGGCGATTTCCAAAAGACGCTTGCGTTCGGCTGCGGTTAAATCACCTTCAAGGACAATGTGGCGTTCGATGTGGTCGATTTTACCGGTTTTGGTTTCGCATGCCCCGCAATCTTCGGCATAATTTTTTTCGTGCTTCAGCGTAACCGTGACTTTGTCCAGCGCCAAGCCCTTGTGTTGGGCATACATGCGCAAAGTCATGGACGTACACGCGCCTAACCCGGCGAGCAGAAAATCGTATGGCGATCCGCCCAAATCGTTGCCGCCGACGTCTTCGGGTTCATCCGCACGCAAGGCATGCCGACCGCCGATGGAAACCTGCTGGGCGAATTTGCCTTCGCCGGATTCCGCAACCACCACGGTGCCGGGTTCGGCCGAAAGGGGGGCTTGAGTGTCCATCACCTGCACGCCGGTAACATAGCGATCTGCCCACGCGGCAATGACGCCGGCGACATATATGGCGTCTGCCTTGTGGTGCAAAAGGTGATCGGCACCGTCTAGGCTGACAAAGCTTTTGGGATGCTTGGCAGCGGCGAAAATCTGCGCCGCATTATCGATGCTGACGGTTTCATCACGCGGGGCGTGAAACACCAACAATGCCTTGCCCATGGACGCAATGTCGGCGGCGAGGTTGTGATTGTCCATATCGTCCAAAAACTGCTGGCGGATTTTGAACGTGCGCCCGGCCAGGGTGACTTCGGCTTCGCCGTGTTTTTCGATCTCAGCAATTGAGCACTGAAAATTTTCCACCACATGGGCCGGATCAGCAGGGGCGTTGACCGTGACAACGGCCTGCGTCTCGGGCAAATGCTTTGCCGCGGCCAACACGGCTGCACCGCCGAGGCTGTGACCGATGATGATTTTGGGGGCCGCGTACGTGTCTCTGAGAAACGCCGCAGCACTGACGAGGTCTTCGACATTGGAGCTGAAATTTGTATTGGCAAACTCGCCCTCGCTGGCACCTAAGCCGGTGAAGTCAAACCGCAACACGGCGATGTTATGCTCGGTCAGGCTATCGGCAATTCTGGACGCGGCGAAGATGTCTTTGGAACAGGTGAAACAGTGCGCGAACAAGGCATAGGCCCGAGGCTCGCCCGCTGGCCTGTCGAGCCTGGCAGCGAGGCTGTCGCCGTTGGCCCCGGTAAAGGTCACTTTTTCGCTGGAATGCGCGGCCATGGTCTTTGCCTTTTTTATTTTAACCAGACCAATGCTAACAGAAAACGTGCCGCTTATTCAGATTCTTCGGCCATGAATTTTTCCAGCCAGTGGATATCGTAATCGCCGTTGACGATGTCGGCATTGGAGGCCAGCTTTTGATGCAGCGGGATGGTGGTCTTTAGTCCGTCAATCACGTATTCGTCCAGGGCGCGGCGCAGGCGCATCAGGCACTCGTTGCGGTTGGTCCCCACCACGATCAATTTGGCGATCATGGAATCGTAGTATGGCGGCACGGTGTAGCCGGAGTAGAGACCGGAATCGACGCGCACACCCATCCCGCCCGGCGTGTGGTAAAGGCCTACCTTACCCGGACAGGGCATGAACGTTTCCGGATCTTCGGCGTTTATGCGGCATTCGATCGCATGGCCCGTAAAGGTGACGTCGTCTTGGGTGTATCCCAGCGGCGCCCCGGCGGCGATGCGGATCATTTCGCGCACCAGATCAATGCGGGTGATCATTTCGGTGATCGGGTGTTCAACCTGTAAGCGGGTGTTCATTTCGATGAAATAGAATTCACCGTTTTCAAACAAGAACTCAATCGTTCCCGCCGAGCGATAGCCGATTTTTTTCACCGCGTTCGCCGCGATCATGCCGATCTTGTCACGCTGTTCGGCGTTCAGGGCAGGCGAGGGAGCTTCTTCGAGGACCTTCTGGTGGCGGCGCTGCAACGAGCAATCGCGTTCGCCCAGGTGCACCACGTTGCCGTAGTTGTCGGCCAAGACCTGAATTTCGATGTGGCGCGGCGTGGTGAGGAATTTTTCGATATAGACTTCGGCGTTGCCAAACACGGTTTCAGCTTCGGAGCGCGCGGTGCGAAAGGCAAGTTCCAGGTCGTCGGCGGTCGGTGCCATCTTCATGCCGCGTCCGCCACCACCGGCGGTGGCCTTGATGATCACGGGGTAGCCAATCTTCTCGCAAACCTTGATCGCGTCTTCATAGGTGGAAACGCCACCGTCAGATCCGGGAACCACCGGAATACCGGCTTTCATCACCGCGTCCTTGGCGGCGATTTTGTCACCCATCAAGGTAATGTGTTCGTGGGTCGGGCCGATGAAGACAAAGCCGTGCTCTTCGACCATGCGGGCGAACTCGGCGTTCTCACTGAGGAAGCCATAGCCTGGATGAATGGCGTCGGCCCCGGAAATTTGCGCCGCCGTGAGGATCGCCGCGATGTTGAGGTAACTGTCCTTGGAAGATGGCGGGCCGATGCACACCGCTTCGTCGGCCAAGCGCACATGCATGGCGGTTTCGTCGGCCGTTGAGTGTACGGCCACGGTCTTAATGCCCATTTCGCGACACGCGCGCTGAATGCGCAGTGCGATTTCTCCACGGTTGGCGATGAGTACCTTGTCAAACATGTGGTGCTGCCGTCCCGGGTTGTTATTCGATAATCAACAGCGGTTCGCCGAATTCGACCGGCGCGCCACTTTCAATCAAGATGGTTGTGACCGTGCCGCCTCTAGGCGACTTGATCTGGTTGAAGACCTTCATGGCTTCGATGAGGATAACGACCTGGCCTTCCGTTACGGTGTCGCCGACGTTGACGAACGGGGCCGCGCCCGGTTCCGCGGCCAAATAAGCTACCCCCACCATCGGTGAGGTCACCACGCCCGGATGATCGGCGTGGGAAATCGGTTGGTCTGCGGCTGGCGCTGCTGCGACTGCGACCGGGGCGACTGCGACCGGGGCGGTTGCGACTGGGGCTGCCGCAACAACAGTACCGCCGCGCGCGACGCGGACGTTAAATCCGTCAGAGCCGATTTCAACTTCGGTCAACCCGGTCTCGTCCATAATCTCCGCCAGTTTGCGGATCAGGTCGTCATCGACTTCAATTTTTTTACTCATGGGCGATAGGTCTCACTTCTTCTTTGTCAGGATGCGCGACGCGGCCTCAAGGGCTAAGTCATAGCCGAAACCGCCAAACCCACAGATCATGCCAAGGGCTGCCTTGGACACATAGGAATGATGGCGAAATTCTTCGCGCTGGTGGATGTTAGAAAGATGCACCTCAATCACCGGCAGGTCCACCGCTTTCAAGGCGTCCAATAAGGCGACGGAGGTATGGGTGTAGGCTCCGGCGTTAACGATCAACACATCAAAGGTGCCGCGCGCCTGCTGAACCCAATCGACCAACTCGCCTTCAATATTGGTCTGGCAAAAGTCGATCTCTAAGCCTAAGGCGGTGGCGCGCGCACGGCAATTGGCCTCGATGTCGTCCAGCGTCTCATGGCCATAGACAGAGGGTTCGCGTGTACCCAGTAAATTGAGGTTCGGCCCGTTGAGGACCAGCACCTTGCCCGGCATGGCAGTTTCTCCAAATTGGAATCGGTCTGTATTTCAGGGCGTTTTATAGCACGCACAACATCTTGCGGAACAGGGATTTTGCCTTATGTTACAACGCAGGTTGCTGAACACCAGCCAATATAGGAAAAAAAACAAGAAAGGCACGGGCCATGCGTCTCACAATTAATGGCGAATCCTCGGATTTTGAAGCTCCGCTTACGGTTAACGAGCTGTTGGGGCGAATCGGCCTCGACCCGGCCAAAGTGGCGGTCGAGCGCAATTTGGAGATCGTGCCTAAGTCTACCTACCTAGACACCCCCTTGGGCGATGGCGACACGCTGGAAATCGTTCATTTTATCGGCGGTGGGTCTGTTAACCCTGAACCCAACCACGGCGATAGCTTTGAAGTGGGCGGCGAGACCTATTGGTCGCGTCTGTTGGTGGGGACGGGTAAGTACAAAGATTTTGAGCAAACGGCCAAGGCTATTGAGGCGTCGGGTGCGGAAATCGTCACCGTGGCGGTGCGCCGGGTCAATGTCTCCAACCCCAAAGAACCGATGCTCACCGATTATGTGGACCCTAAAACCTACACCTACCTGCCCAACACGGCGTTCTGTTATTCGGCCGACGAAGCCGTGCGCACCTTGCGCTTGGCCCGAGAAGCGGGGGGCTGGGACTTGGTGAAGCTGGAAGTGTTGGGCGATCAGAAAACCCTGTATCCCAACATGCCCGAAACCCTGAAAGCCGCCGAAACCTTGATCAAGGAAGGCTTCAAGATCATGGTCTATTGCGCGGACGATCCCATTCAGGCGAAGGTTTTGGAAGACATGGGCTGCGTCGCCATTATGCCGTTGGCGGCCCCCATCGGTTCGGGCCTGGGCATTCAAAACCCGGTGGGTATTCGTATGATTGTTGAGCAAGCCAACGTACCGGTGCTGGTCGATGCAGGTGTCGGCACCGCGTCCGATGCCGCCGTGGCGATGGAACTGGGCTGTGACGGGGTGTTGATGAACACCGCTATCGCCGAGGCCAAAGATCCTATTAAAATGGCCCGGGCGATGAAATTGGCGGTAGAATCGGGACGCTTGGCGTATTTGGCCGGACGGATGCCGAAAAAGCTGTATGCCGATCCAAGCTCGCCGTTGGCGGGGCTGATTTAAGGACGTACATTATGAGCCTCGATCTGTGGCTGTCCTTCGTTGCTATTATTTTGGTTGCGGTGCTTTCGCCGGGGCCAGCCGTTTTGCTGGCCGTCACCCAAGGCAGCCAATTTGGCCCCCGTCGTGCCGCCATCGCCATCCTTGGGAATATCTCAGGCCTCGCCATCCTCATTTCGGCGTCTGCCTTTGGCATCGGCACCGTGTTGCAAGCCTCATCCGAGTGGTTCTTCTGGCTGCGTATTGCGGGCGGTCTGTACCTGGTCTATCTCGGCATCAAACTGCTGCTGAGCCGTCCGCAAACTTTGGCCGCAGACGGCACAGTGCACTTGACGTCTCGGTGGAAAACCTACGGCCACGGCGTTGGCGTGGCGCTGAGTAACCCCAAGGCGTTGTTGTTGATCGGCGCGCTGTTTCCCCAATTCATGGACATCGGCCAGCCCATCGCCCCCCAATTGGCGATCTTGGGCGTAACCTTGATGACAATGTCGTTCTCGGTCTTAATGATCTTCGCCGCCGTGTCAAAAAAGCTCGTTGCCAAAAGCCAAAAGGCTATCATGGGCAAAGTGAACAAGGTCACCGGAACCCTGTTCGTCATGTTCGGCGTGGCGCTGGCGGCAGGAAGCCGCTAGGCGACAGGGACAAAGGGCCGCTAGGCGACAGGGACAAAGGGCCGCTAGGTGACAGGGACAAAGGGTCCTGGGGCATAACATAAGCAGGGACTACGAGTACCGTGCCACAGCCTCTAAAAAGTCGGAAACATTAATCGGCTTAGCGATGATGTCATCACAACCCGCAGCGAAAACCGCCTCAATACCACCCTCTAAGGAAAAGGCCGTCACCGCGAGAACGGGGATGTCCTTCAGGGCGTCCTCAGCCTTCAACATTTTGGTGAGGTCTAGGCCAGACGTTCGCGGCAGTTGGATGTCCATAATGATGAGACCGGGGGCATGTTCCCTGGCCAGTTCTAGGATATTTTTGCCATCAACAGATTGAACGGTTTTGTAGCCACTGTTTTCAAGCACATCAACGAACAGCTTCATATTCAATACATTGTCTTCAACGATCAGGATGGTATTGGGCATGATTTAAAGTTCCTAATTTGGCAACTCTAATTGGCGTCCTGAACGACCCGTTCCGTGGGGAACGTGACGGTAATCTGCGTGCCGAGGCCTTTATCACTTTTAACGTCCAAAATTCCGCCATGTAACTCAATCAGACCTTTGGTCAGGGGAAGACCCAAACCAGTCCCCTCATGCTTGCGGTTCAGGCCTGAGTCCACCTGCCCGAAGGCGCTTAAGGCCTTTTCCAGTTCGTCTTTATCCATGCCGATACCGGTATCGCGAACGGAGACGGACACACTGCCATGCGTGTTTAGGCTTGATGTGACGAACACATCACCGCCCTCAGGTGTAAACTTGACCGCGTTACTGAGCAGGTTGAGTATGATCTGTTTACCCCGCCGTTCGTCCATATGAATCAACGGGAGTTTTGGATCCATGGTCGACACGACGCGCACCTGACCGGTGTCCGCCCTGGGTTTGATGATGCGAACGGAAGCATCGACAATGGAAGAAAGACTGACGTCCTCTTCATGCAAGTCCAAGGCACCAGCCTCAATGGCGGAAACGTCGAGAATATCGTTGATGAGTTCCAGCAGGTGCTGGCCGGAGTATTGGATGTCGCTTAGGTATTCGCGGTATTTATCATGGCCAACAGGACCGAATATTTCTGCCTGTATGGTGCTGGAAAAGCCGATGATAGCATTGAGCGGGGTGCGCAGTTCGTGGCTCATGTTGGCCATCAGATCCGATTTCACCTTATTTGCCGCTTTTGCTTCAAGCATGGATTTTTCAAGGGTGAACTGGGTTTTTTTTAAGTCCGAAATGTCACTGACCAGGGCGAACGAACCGGCCACGTTCCCGGTGGCATCGTGAAACGGCGTGGCATTAAACAGGCACGGTACCAGATTGCCTGTAGCACTTGTTATCTCCAGTTCATACGCTTCCGAGATGCCGACGGGGCGCCTTTTAATTTTGGTCTTGTGGAGGTCTTGCTGCTCAGCACTCAGGTAGTCATAGACAGATGTGCCGACGGCCTCACTTTGCGAGACGCCAATAATTTCGGCCATACGCGGGTTCACTTCAATGGTTATGGCATTCGTGTCGATCCGCCAATAGCCTTGTGATGTTGACTCCAACACCCCCTTAAGTTCGTTGGCTGTTTCGATAAGTTTCCGCTCGCTGATGCGGCGTTCCGTTAAGTTCGTTCCCGTTCCCCGATAACCTAAAAATTCACAGGCGTCGTTAAATACGGGCTTACCGCTGATGCTGACAGGAAGGCTGGTTCCATCTGGACGCACAATTTCATATTGGAGCGAGCGAAATGTGTGACGGTTTTCCAGAGCAACCAAGTGCGCGTCCCACTTCGTCATGTCGTCCTCATCGGGGGCGAGTTCAAGACGGCTTTTCCCAATGACGGTGGCGGGGTCTATTCCGGTAATCGCAAAGTAGCTGTCGGTGAGGTACGAGATTTTATGGTCGGGTCCCGTTTCCCAGAACCAATCTGAGGTCGCGGCGGCAATGTCACGGAATCGCTCTTCACTGGCGCGCAACTGCCGCGACGCATGCTCATGCTGTTCGGTTTTTTCATGGACGCGGGATTCTAATTCAGCATGAGCTTGGCGCAATTCGGATTCGGCGCGTTTGCGGTTACTGATGTCGCGGACGATGCTGAAAAATAGGGTTGTCCCGGCGGATTCGAAAAGGCGCGCGTTGAGCTCAACCGGTATGACCGTTCCATCTTTATGATGGTAAGCCGTTTCATAAGTTATCTGGTCCTGGCTATCGAATTGCGTGATCCGCTCGGGTGCTTTGGCGGCAAATTCATTGGTACAAAGGGTTTTTATAGATCGCCCGATCAATTCGGCCTTTTCATAACCAAATTTTTGGTGAAAGGCCGGGTTGCAATCAATGATGGTGCCCTGCGTATCCACCATTATCACACCATCAGCCATTTCGTTAAACAGGGCTTCACGGAGCTTGTTGGTCGATTTGGGACTTAAGGGGGAGGAGGTCACAACGAAGAGCCTCGTTCAAGATTTATTATATCGCCAAGCATGGTGAAAATTAACCCCCCGTTAATGATAAGAATGATTTTAAAGCGCATGATCAATATGGCAATACTCTATATGCGTGATAGGCACTCCGAATATCGGCATTTGAGGCCTGCTGCTCACCTGGGCAATCCATTTGGACCATTGTGCAGCGTTCCGTCCTTTGGTATCCCCTGCGTGGGGCTTTAAGATTGTGTCGGACCGAAAAAGAGGTAAGGCGCGCTGAATCCGGGGGATACACTGTCCATATGGAGTACGAATCAGAGATGAACGCCGAAGGACCAGCCCGCCCGATGGTCGGCATCCCGCAATCGGTGATTGCTGGAATTTCCGATCTTGAACGCGCCACCATGCGCCAAACCGAATGGTTCAAGAGATGGCACGACGAGGTTATCTGCAATCACGACACCAGCGCCTTTAAGGTCGCTGTGATAGAGGACGTGCCGCTGGGGGCTTGGTATGCAAGCGATCTATCCCTACCATTTCACAACAACCCCTGCTTTTTATCGCTGGGACAAAAGCTCAACGACATGTTGGCCCAGGTGTGTACATTCCTCGTCCAAGCCAGCGAGGGTGGCCCGCGCTCGGTTGATGATTATACCGCCTTCATGAACACGTTGATGGACCTGAACGTGGATGTGCAGTGCCTGCAAAACGATGCGTGGCGGGGGCTAACCAAGATGGACCCGCTTACCGGCGTGCGCAACCGCCACGACATGATGGCGGATTTGGACAATGAACGTGAACGTGCGCGCCGCGCCGCACAGCCGTGTGCCATTGCCATGGTTGACTTGGACCACTTTAAAAGTATCAACGATACGCATGGTCATATGGTGGGCGATCAGGTGCTACGCAAAATCTCTAGCCTGTTTGCCGAGCAACTGCGTCCCTATGACATGGTGTATCGCTATGGCGGGGAAGAGTTCTTGCTGTGCCTACCCAATACGGATGTGCAAACGGCCCAGATGGTGTTGAATAGGCTGCGCGAAACGATCGCCGCCAAGGCCATGCCGTATGCCAAAGACGGGACGGACTTTTTCGTCACCGCGTCGTTTGGCGTCGCCGATATTGATACGGTGGAACACATCGTCAAAACCATAGAACGTGCCGATGCGGCGATGTACGACGTAAAGCATTCAACGCGAAATGCGGTGAAGGCATGGCAGGCGGAAAGCGACTAGCCGTGCGGCTTGATTTGGTGAATAAAAAACCCGGGCTTATGTAAGCCCGGGTTTTTTTATTCAGTGATGGTGCACAGCAGCTTTTAGTCTTCGGCCTTCGGAGCATCGGGCTTTTTAGCAGCTGGTTTGCGGCGCGGGCGTTTCGCGGCGGG